>Ga0209541_10005292_pt1 | contig 22589 bp, 25 predicted proteins | sample RifCSPlowO2_01_FD_184027 | JGI IMG/M metagenome (GOLD analysis project Ga0209541, IMG submission 184027) | Groundwater microbial communities from Rifle, Colorado - Rifle CSP2_plank lowO2_0.1 (SPAdes) (version 2) | ecosystem: Environmental > Aquatic > Deep subsurface > Groundwater | place...
AAATCAATTGGGGAGTATGGGGGCGGGAAATCATTTTTTGGAAGTGCAGTTTGTTGAGAAGGTTTTTGATTTAAAAATTGCGAAAGTTTTTGGCTTGTCTTTGGACGATGTTGTTGTTTTAATTCATACAGGTTCGCGCGGATTGGGACATCAGGTTGCTTCGGATTACATTAAGAAAATGGAGCAGGAGTATGGGACGAAGAATTTGCCTGACAGAGAATTGGCTTGCGCTCCTCTTGGCTCCCAGTTGGGTAAAGATTACTTTGGGGCGATGGCTTGCGCCGCGAATTTTGCTTTTGCAAACAGGCAGTTGATTACTTATCAAATCAGAAAAGTTTTTTCTGAAATTTTTAAGAAAGCCCGGGTTGAAGTTGTTTACGACATTGCGCACAACATTGCCAAGTTCGAGGAGTTTGTTGTTAATGGTCACGAGAAGACTTTGTGCGTTCATAGGAAAGGTGCGACCCGCTCTTTTGGTCTTGGCCGGAAGGAAATTCCGAAAGATTACAGGAAAGTTGGCTGTCCTATTTTTATTCCTGGGAGTATGGGGACTTATTCTTATGTCTTAGTTGGGACAGTGAAGGCGCGGGAAATTTCTTTTGCTTCTGCCGCCCACGGTTCGGGGAGAGTCTGGAGCCGCCATCGGGCAAAAGAGGAATTGAGTGTTTCCGACGTTAAGAAAGAGTTGGCCGATTACGGTGTCTTAGTTAAATCCGGCTCTGAAAAAGGAATTGTTGAGGAAGCTCCGCAGGCGTACAAGGATGTTAACGAGGTTGTTCGTGTTTCGGGGGAGTTGGGGTTGGGGAATGCCGTCGTTAGATTGAGGCCTTTGGGTGTGGTGAAGGGGTAACGCCGTCGTGAGATGTTGGGCCGTGGGTAGGATCGGGGTAGTTGTTGGGTTTTAGGGAGGATGTTGAAGGGATAGGGGTGGTTGGGAAGGTGAAAGGATGATTAGAATCTTAATTCTTTTAACCCCTTAACAATTTCCTCTTCTAATTTGAGAATCTTTCTTTTAATTATTTCAGGTTCTTCATATTTAACTTCTTCGTATTCAATCTCTCGGTATTTTGAGATGCTTAAGTCCCAATCTTTTTCTTTTATTTCTTTAACGGGAACAAAGAAGTATTTGTTTTTTCTATCTCTTGGATTTTCTTTATCTTTATTCTTGAAGTGTTCTAAAATATCATTTATGTCACCAATACCATCAATAAAATTTCTCTTATCATCTAAACTAAAACCATCTGCTTCCATTTTATAGAACCAGACTTTTTGTGTTGGTTCTCCTTTTGTAAAGAATAAAATAGCTGTAGAAACACCAGCATAAGGTTTGAATACACCAGAAGGCATAGATATAACGGCATCAAGTCTACACTCTGTCAATAATATTTCTCTTATCCTTTTATGTGCTTTTGAGTTGCCAAATAATACTCCTTCTGGAACAATTACAGCACATCTTCCTTGACCTGATGGTGCTAAAGCCAAGTACATTAATTCTAAAAATAAAAGTTCTGTTTTTGTTGTTTTAATTCTGAATCTCTGACTTATCTCTGCTTCATTCAGACTTCCTTTAAATGGTGGATTTGCAAGTATCACATCATAAGTGTTATCCGATATCCTTGGAATATTATTTGGATAAGAATCAGTTAGAGTATTAACCTGAAAAATATTTGGTTTTTTAATTCCATGCATCATTAGATTCATTATAGATATTCTTTTCATTGTCTCGTCAAAATCGTAGCCAAAGATAGATTCCTCATCTAATATCTTTTTTTGTTTTGGTGTTAATGTGCTTATTCCTTCTCTTTTATTAGCTTGTAAAATATGCTGATAAGCACTAACCAAAAAACCAGCTGTTCCACAAGCAGGGTCTAAAATCTTCTCATCTGATTTAGGGTCTGCTAAGTCAACCATCATATTAATTATATGTCTTGGTGTTCTGAATTGTCCATTTTTTCCTGCTGTTGATAATTCCCCTAATAGATATTCATAAATGTCTCCCTGCGTATCTTGATTTTGTTCTTTGATATGCATATCATTAATAATATTTACAGCTTCAATTAACAAGGATGCTGTCGGGATTCCAAAATTAGCTCCTTTCATATATTCTTTATATAATGAACTTCCATTTCCTCCAAGATTTCTCATAAATGGAAAGACTTCATCTCTAACATGGTCAAGTATTGTTTCAGCAGGTTTAGTTATCCACTTACTCCATTTACAATCTTCATGTCCTTTAAAGATTGAAACATATTTTTCTCCTGTAAATCCTGCTTCTCTAATTCTTTTCTCATCTTCATCCTCTAATTTCTTCATAAAAATCAAATAGGACATTTGTTCAATTGCAGTAATAGGATTACTAAGTCCACCACTCCAGAATTTATCCCAAAGTTTATTTATTTTTGATTTTAAGTTTGAATCTAACATTTTATTTTATTGTTCTCCCAGGATAATCCTTTAAACATCTTAATAAAGTTTCATTTTTAATTATAAAGAAAGGAAAATCTTTTATTAATTCTCTTGAATAACCTCTTGAAGTCATTGCTGTTAGAATTTCTATATTATTTTCTTTTAAAATATTTAATGCAGGAACAAAATCAGCATCTCCAGAAATTAAAACGCAAACATCACATTTATTTTTGATGACGGAGAGGTTTAACATATCAACTCCAATCCACATATCAATACCCTTTTCTTTTCTTTTAATATCTGCTAAATCTAAAAAATTTGCTTCCACTAATTTTTCGCAATTATCACATAAATCAAGTTCATTAATTAAATTTTGTTTTTGTTTTATAATTTCTTTATTAGAAAGTTTTTGTAGTTTTCTCGTAATCACATTTATTCCTTTTTGTCTTAATGATTCCAAATAAGATATGTGCCTATAATAAATATCGCTTCCGTCATCTATACTTGGAACTGAAGCATACCACCTAATCTCAATTAAATCATAATTTTTAATTTTGCAAAAGAAATTTACTAATTTTTGAATATCTATCTCTGAAGGATTATGATATTTTTTAACATTATGATACCAATTATTCGCATCAAAGAAAAAAATAGCTTTTTTCATATCAAACCCCCTATAGAAAAAGAATAGGAAACCCGGCATTCCTCAGAAGAGTCATACCGGGGACTTAAAGCATGAAACAATCTTCCGGCAACCTTGCGATCACCGGGGATCATACTCACAATCCGAAGATTGCTAACATTGATAATACTACTACCTTTATAAAATTTGTTATTCTTGGATTTTAGGTTTGTGTGTAGCATTTTATATATTTCTCAATGAAAGCCTAAAGGCTTTTCCCTTTTTAGTTAAATCAATTATTTCTTTATCAATTTCTTCTTTAATAATTGCAGAATTAAGTCTCATATAATTTAAAGTAGAATAATTATCATAAATCCCTTTTCTCTTAATTAGTTCTAATATGCGCGTTTTATCTTCGGGGTAAACTACCTTTACATATTCTTTAACCGAGCATTTTTTATGATTTCCAAACAAAATATCTGTATTTTTCTGTTGTGCCAACTCGATGATTTTTTCTTTTAGCTCTGCTTCTTTCGCTTCTATTTCTTTCTTTAAATCTTGAAGCTTTTCATACTCGTCTACTAATCCGTTGTCATTGCTCATCTTAATACTTATTTTTATCAAAACCTCTGGGAATTTTATAGTTATCGCTTGTTAATTTGGCCGACGTGATTCTATGAGTCCTGAATTTTCTTATATCTTTCCTTAAATGGCAATAGCCAATAACATAGCGCCTTGACTTATAATAAACGTCAATTTTTCTTTTGCTGAACTCCGCGCTTTGCGTATTAAAATATTTTATTTCAACAGTTTTCAACATATCAAACGCTTTTTCAATTATAGAATAAACTCTTTCATTAATTTCATTGTTAAACGTATGGTATTTTTGTCTTAAGAAATCTTTGTCTATTTCTTCTTTTTGTTCTTTAGGAAGTAAGATGGCAATTTTATTTAAAATAGAATTAATTGTTTTTTTATCAGCGAGCTCATCATAATTATCATAATAGTCAAAATGAATTTCTTCTTCAGTTTTGGGAATGTTTTCTTCATGCTCTCTAATAATTTTATATAATGCTTCTGATTCTTCTTTTGTTAGCTTAAGATTCTCCTCATGTTTTAATTTAGATGGCTTCTTTGATTTGACTAATTTTTTGTAATCTTCCCTTATTAGTTCAAACCAGTTTTCAGCAGTATCGACTTGATCGTCTTCTCGTGTAGAAAGCCAAAAAGTTTCAAAATTATACGCCCTAATTTCTCCAAGATAAATTTCTTCCCCATTGTCTTCTAATACAGCGTATACAATAGCCGCCCCAATATCTGGCCAGTCAAATCCGTCATCTAATTCACCCTCATCAATTTCATAATCAACATATATACCTGCCTTATATTTACCATTTTTAGGAAATTTTGGCAATGTATCTAAAAATTCTTTTGCTCCGCTCTGTACTAAAGCCCATTCCTGCAAATCAATTGCTTTTCCCTTGCTCATTTTATATTTTTTCATTTACATGCTATCTTTTGAAAGGTTATTGTCATCCGTTTTTTCTCCAATAATCATAAGCCTCTATATATTTCATCTTTTCCGGGTCTTCTAAAGTTATATCTCCTATAGGAATTCTAATTTTTATTTTTTCGAATTTTATTTTGCCGAAAATAACATTAGAGTTTTCTCCTTGCTCTATTTTGTTTAAAGTCACTGGCTCTTCGCCGATTAAACACTTGCAAGGCACAGGAATGTTTTCTTCTAATAAACACGCCCACCCCGCAATCTGTTCATCTTCTCCATAACAATCTATAATTGCATCTTCAATTATCTTCTCAAACAAAATTCTGTTTGTATCAACCATTGATTTTTTCTTGTTCATCTCACCAACTCTCCCTTAAATGCCTTTTTCATTAAAGAATCAAACATAACCTTTAATTCTTCTTTAGATTTTTTTTGTTTTTCTTTTAATTTTTCAACTTTCTCGACGATTGCGGCGAAGGTTTTTTGGATGGGGATTTTAGAAAACAAGTTTACTCCTTTAGAAGTTGCCTCATGATGGCAACAAAATTTTTAGCTCGTCCGAATGAAGTTTCTGCTTTTGATTCTTTTATTTCTCCGGTTGTTTCGTACTGAAATTCAGACCTTTTTGTTTTTTCAAACTCGTAGCTATCTAAAACATTTTGCGATGCGGACAGAGCTCTTGCTTTTTCTTCTGCATATTCTTCTAAAAAATGTTTTTCCAAATCCCTTCTTGCAAGAATGATAAGAGATTCGTAAATAATTTGATGAACTATTTCGTGTTCTGCCTTATACCCTTTCTTGTAAATATATGCACAAGCGATGTAGAACATTGAATAATAGCTGCTTACAACTACCCATAGAGAAGATATTTTATTTTTTGAGAGTTCTTCTGCAACTTTTAGACTTTCTCTTGAGTTGTTAAGATAAGTCTGATAAATAATTTCCTGAAACGTGGTCTTCTTTATTAATCCTTCATCCAGATATCTTCTGAAATTGTCCTCTGCGATTTTTATTCTTTTTTCATCCATTTTGATATAAGATGATAATAATTCTCAATGCCATATAATATAATGTTATTTTTAACAATTTCCTTGCCGAGATTCTGTTCTTTTTTATTCAGCATGGATTCAAACTCTTTTGAAGTGAACTCGTGTATTTCAAGAGGAAAAGGCAATAGTTTTAGCGTTGAAATTAGTCTTTCCTTTTTTTCAGAATTGTCGCAGATAATACTAATATCGATATCTGATTTTTTTGTGTTAGATTTTTTAACAAGCGAGCCAAACACAAGAACAATAAAAAATGGATAGTTCATTGATTGAATGTCTTCTGCAACTAATTGGAGCTGTTTATTTTTTTCTAAAAATTCCAACGTTCTTCTTTCTTCAACTGAATATATTTTTTGATTTGGAATAAGATTTATTTTTATGAGAGTTGTGTTTCCTATTTTTTCTCTTGATATTAAATCTGTCCCCAACTCATTGATTATGGTGTATGTATTTTTATAATCTATCAGTGTAGCTCCAGAAACTGCCCTGACTGAATGTGGACTTTTGTTTTCTATCAGATGCTTCAGTATTTTATCCTTAGGGCTCAATTTTCTTTTGTTCATTTTGTTATTCTTATATTTTACCATAGTATTATGGTATTTTTACCATATTTAATCTTTTCGCTTGTTCATTTTACAAGTTTTCCCTTAAATGCTTTTTGCATCAATGAATCAAACATAATCTTTAGTTCTTCTTTAGATTGTTTTTGTTTTTCTTTTAGTTTTTCAACTTGTTCGACGATGGAGGCGAAGGTTTGTTGGAGGGGAAGAGGGGGGAGGGGGATTTCAAAGTCAAATATGTCTTTATCTGATATGGCTGGATAGGAAGCCCCCTTTGCAATTTTTGTCATTGATTCTATAAATTTATTATCTATTAAGTTCATAAAAATATATTCTGTAATAGCTTTTTCTTTGTCAAACCTTAAAACACAAAAACCAGTTGAGCATATTTGATTATTCAATTCTTTTGGAATTAAAGCAACGGCATTTAAATTAGGTCTAACTGTTGATAGGATAATATCTTTTGTTTTAACTTGTTGTTTTGCCCTACTTGGAGCATCTTTGCCCAATGTTCTATTTGTTGAAACAATCCTTTTTGAGATGTTATCTACGGAAGAAATATCTATGTAATCAAAATAATCATCAGGAAATTCCTTTGGAGGATTCTTATTTTCTGTTTTAATTATTAAGTTCTTTAGTTTCATCATTGAGAACACTTTATTGCTAAACATCTCCGCAAAAACACTTTGTAAATATTCTTTTGTTAATTTATCAGATTGTTCTCGTCGGTGTTTTAGGGCTTCGGCTTTTTCTAGGATTGAGACGATTTTTTTCTGGGTTTCTAAATCTGGTTTTCCGTTGAGGAATGGGATGGGGATTTTTATATTTCTAATATCTCCTAAGGCAATAAACTTTTGAGTTCCACCACGATTATATTGAGCAGTAGCTTTATCAAAATAAGGGCTATCTAATATGAACTTTATATAATTATTAGAAATATTTGGATTTTTTAATTTAATGAGGGCTACATTTTTTATTGCAAATTCTCGGATATTTTTCGGGACAATTACAGGATTTCCTATTGTTCCTATCATGGGCATTATTATATCTCCAGAATCTACTTTTGAACGTCTATTTATTTCATTAAAGTCCAATTTAGAAATTAAATTAATCTCTGAAAAATCTATAAAACCTTTATTTAGATTCTTTGAAGTTATGAGAGGATAGCCATCATTTACATATTTTGGGGATGCATGAGTTCCATCCCTTACATCACAGATTTCTCCAAGCTTTTCTTCTTTCCATTCAATTTTATTTGTTTGTGTTTGTTGTTTCATTTTTTAGTTCCTCCCTTAATTCTTCAATAATTCCTCTTTCAAATAAATCAAAGAAATATTCTGATTTCCAACTACTTATCTCCTCATATCTTTTTATTGCAAGTTCTAAAAATTCTTTTTTATTTAATTCAAAAAACTCAAGGTTTTTTTTGTATTGGTTATTTCTAAGATTACAGATAACATTATGAATATCACAATCAAGATGAAGATAGAATGGATAGGAATGAAACTTTTCATCTTTTTTTGAAATAGAATCAAGGATAAAAAGGGATTCTCCAAATTCTTGTAAGTTAGATTTATCTTTTATTAGGAATTTTAGAAATTCTTTTGAATCTCTATGAAAAATTTCTGGATGCCAAATTTTTGAGTTGAAAACTAAAGGTGTTTTTAAGAACATATTATAATAATTAATCGGCGTGAATAAAAAAGATAATTCATGTAATTCTTTGGATTCTGTTTCGCAAAGAATTGAAAATGTAAGTTCTGCTATTAAAGAAATTGGAACTTCTAAAACTGCTACTAAACCGCTTTGCTTTTTAGAAATATTCAATAAAAAAAGGACTTTTGAGAAATTGTCATTTATTATATTAAATCTTTGAAATTTGGCTAAATTTTTAAAAATTTCAATTATTGGAAGAAATTTGTCCCTACAAAAATTATAACATTCCACGACCTCTTTTGAGTCTCTGTTATTTAAACAAGAATAAATTTTTTCTGCTAACAAAGGATAGATTAGATTCATTTTTTTTTCAATTGTTAGAGAAATATAAACATCTTTATTTTCTTGAATATAATAATATAATTTAGAAATATCTTCTTTATCAACTTTTTCAGAGGATAAAGTAGGTAAAGTTTCCAGGTTTAATTTTATTTCCTTAGAATTTTCATCGGGTTTAAAATTTAATGCTACGGGAATTATGAATTTGTCGTTATCTGTTTTAAATTGAGGATTTTGTCTGTTTTGAGTTTTTTCCTGAACTTTTTTTGTTAAAGTTTGTTTAACTTCCTCAAATTTTAGCTCTTTTTTAGTTTCAGATTTTAATGATTCAATCAAATAATAGGTAAAGACTCCTTGTTTTAATTCTGGGGATTCTTCTGCTTTTTCATCTGAATCACAAGCAGTTATAATTCCATAACCACTTCCTTCTGGAGCTAACTCTAAAAATTCTTTACTACTTATTTCTCTAAATCCTATCTTCTCAATCTCTCTTCTTAACGCTCCCCCACTATAACAAGAATCTAAAATTAATAATTTGTTTTTTGATTTAATTGACTCTAATTTTTCTTTAAGTTCCTCTAAACTTATTCCAGTTATCTCTGGATGCTCAAATTTAAAATCACTGGGGCAAATATAATTATTCTTGGAATTTGCATCAACTATATTTTTTGAAACACCATGCCCCGCAAAACTAAATATAATATAATCTTCTTCTCGGATATTCTTAGAAATTTCTGATAATGCAATAAGGATATTTTGTTTTGTTGCTTCATCATCAATAATTAATTTTTTTGTTTGACAAGCATAAGAAGAATAAGAGTTGAATATTAATTCTGCGTCATTTTTACAAAAATTTAATTGTCCTGAAGGATAGTTTGGATATTTATTAATCCCTACACAAAGTAAATGTATCCTTCCTACACCCATTCTTTTTTCTCCCCCTTTAACTTTTTTGCTTCTTCTTCAATCTCAGTTTGACTTTTTCCAAAGAGAATTTGTGAATAAATTTCTTTTTTGAATAATATTTGTCTGTTGTAAGAGAGCATAATATCTATAATCCATTGAAATAAATTCGTAAATCCTATACTTGCTACCATGACATTTTTCCAGTTAGCATCTAAATCAAAAAAATGTTTATACGGTCTTTCTGCAATAAATTCTAAATTTTCTGATTGCCAGTTTATTGGGACATGGGCAAATATATCTCTTATAGCCCAAAATTTATTAAAAGCGTCAGATAATTTCAATATATCTTCTTCACTTAGTTTAGAAAAGGTTTCTTTAATCAGTTTTTTCATATCTTCTTTTTTCGTTTTAAGTTTGGGAATATCTTTTTTATTTCTGATTCCAGTAACAAGATCAAGAGTTCTTTTTTCATTATTAATAATTAGATCCTTACCTGTTGCAGATAAAAGATTATCAAAACACATCTCAATTATTATCGAAAGCTCAATAATATTGCCCCTTATTTCAGTCATAAATTTATGTTTTTCTCTCAAGTTTGGAATACCATCTGCAATCTTTAATGCTTCATTCTTCATTTCTTCTATTGTTGGGATTTTAGTTTCTTCGCTCATCTCCTCCCCCCTCCAAAACTCCCCCGGTTTTATCATCAACCCAAACCCCGTTTATCTTGGTCTTATTTTCCCAGAGACTATTTTCATTTCCTTCTTTAATTGCCTTGTCAAGTTCTTCCTGACTCATCTCGGATAATTCTTTATCTATTGCCTCTCTGATTTCATCTTCATCGCCAACAAAACTCATCTCAAAAAAACTTAAGCCTTCCTTAGCTAATGTGTCCTGCCATTTTTTAGCCAATTCCTTTCCGGAACTCCAAAAAATCATATCTTTCTGAATAATAACTAAAAAATCGCCTGTTAAGATAGAATAAGAAATTTCATCATCTTCATCATAAAATTTCCCTTTTTCTTCACTAAGTAATTTAATGTTTTCTAAGATTTCATCATAATTTAATTCAAAAACATCTTCAACAATCTCATCGTTTAATCTTAAGATTTTAATATTATCTTTAGGCAAAAATCCAATAAAAGCGTTCATTAACTTATTATGTTCTTCTAAATCAAAGCCAAACATTTTTTTTGGTTTAAACTCAACATACCAGCAAAATTTATTTTCTTTTTCAAGTTTCTCAATTTCTTTTCCAATCATCCCAGAATCTCCCATCTCCCGCCTTTGTCAGGACCAGTTCTTTTAATCTTACCTTGTTTTTTCAACTGGTTTAAATTAAACTTTATTCCGTCTTCAGTAATTCCTATCTTTTCAGCTAACTCTTTTCTGGTTATTTCAGGGTTTTCTTTCATAAGCGCTAAGATTTTCTGGGTAGTTTTCTGGGTAGTTTTCTGGGTAGTTTTCTCCGAAGCTATTTGGGTTGCTTCTTCCAACTTTGCATAGTCCTCGCTAGGAAAGATATGAACAAAGAAATAGGTTTCTAGAGGTTTGATTTCAACATTATTTTTATTTAAGGAGCAAGCATCTCTTATCCTTTTAATTCCTGTTCCAGCTTTTTCCATAAAATCTGTTCTTGAGAGTAAATCAGCAAGAAGCCTATTTCTGGGATAACTTAATATTCCAAACTGGCCCTTCGGAAACGAAGGCAATAATCCTCCAGGGTTATTTACCATAATCTGATTTTTTAATTTTTCTACTGCAACCTCCCCAACTTCAAAATAATCTCTATGAATTATCGCATTAATTATCGCTTCCCTATATGCGTCTAAAGGATATTCCGCAAATTCTTTTCTTCGAGCAGTTTTTATTTCATATCTGACTGGCACTCTTTCTTTAAGATAATTTATGGCAAACTCTATATTACCTATAACCCCCAAATCAATTTCTTTTTTATCTAAAATTTCAACTCTCTTATTGTCATTAAAATGAACACATCTAACTTTAGAAGAAGAAATATATTTGTAAGGTTCTTTTGCAAAAAACAAAACCCCTGCATTTGACATCCCCCCATCTGTTAAAACCTTTAAATTCTTTAAAATTTCCTCTCTTGAGATATTGTTTGTTATTCCTGCTAATTTAAGATAGTATTCAAATTTCATATCATCAAAATCTTTAAAATCAAAACCAACGCATATTTGTTCATCAAATCTTATCTTTCCTTGCTTTATACTAAACTCTAAAATTTGATCTCTTGTCAATTTTTGCGAGTTCGGTCCGACTCTCATAAAAAATCCGTCCGAACATTGATATGGCTTATTTTTTCCTTCTGCGACCTCAACTATCAAGATGTTTTTAAGTTCCTTAAGAATTAGAGTAATAGAGGGGTCACAATTTTTTGCAATATCGATAATTCTAGACTTTAATTCATTTGTAATATTTATCCCCTTAATTTCTCTTTTGTCTGTAATCCCAAAAAAGATTCTCCCGCCAGAAGCATTTGAAAAAGCAACAATCTCTTTAGCAAATCTTCCATCTAAATTCTCCTTAAACTCAATAAATTGCCCTTCGCCTTCTTTTAAGATTAATTCAATTTCTTCTTCATTCATCTTCTCCTCCGGAATTTCGTATAAAAACATTCGTTTTTAGATGTTCTTTCACTAAACCGAAAGTTTTATATATTTCCATATTATCTGTTTTTTGTAAGCGAACCGATTCCGTAAAAAGTTTGTGAATGCAAACTGACCAACGCTTTATGCGTGTGATTGGTTGGGAAGATCGCTAATCGCTTACTTTTATTTTCTTTCTAATTCCTCCCAATATTTTTTAATTATCTTATAATCAACTACCACAATATTAAGTTTTTTTCCTTTTAAATTTCTCGATGGTTTTAAAGCCCTCTTTCTATAAATTCTTGCATAATTATCAGCAAATGAACCTATATTTCTTCCAAGCCTTTTTCTAAACTCAGTTATATTAATTATCTTATAATCAACAGGACTTAACAATTTATTCAAAACTCTTTTTACAATCTCAAAATCTTCATCATTGCAAATTATCAATGTTTTAATTTGTCTTCTAACATTTTTTACCAATAAAGAAATGCAATTGCATAAAGTTTTGCAGAATCTTCATAAATATTTTTTTTAAATAAATTCTTTTTAATAAACTTAACAAGATTTCCCTTTAAAGCGCATCCGTAATGAGCATTGTTTTCTGTCGCAACCAAAGCAATACCAATTGTTCTTTCTTCATAGATTCTTCCACTCATATCTACGTGAAAATTATCTTTCATTCTCCCCTCTCAACTAACTCCCTCGGAATATCCACAGAATCATCTTTTGTCTGATGAACCCACTGGTTTCTTTCTTTAATTGCTTCCTGAATGTCCTCTTGTAGATTTTTTAAAAATTCAAGTGAGAGATTGTTCAGTATTTCAGTTTCTTTTCCAGAATCAAGTTTTACAAGCCATGAAAAAGAGTTATTTACCTTGTTGTAAGTTATCTTGTTAATACCTGATAGAAAATTGCTTTTAGAGTTGCTTTTGATTTCTTTATTTATCAGTTCTCTTAATTTTGCACTATGAGTATCTTTGCATAGCTTATCAAATTCAATGAATTCTTGACGTGGAAGTCTAACTGAGATTGTTCTGTAATCTGAGTCGGTTTTGTTGACCATGGATTTCTGAGTAGAAATGGCTTTATAAAGATTTCCGTATTAAAATGTAGACATCATTTTATCTTAATCTTCTCAACTTCTTTGACTATCTTCATAAGTTGCTCTGAACTGAACTTGTCTAATGGATTCTCATCAGCTAAAGGGTGATTTGTTAAGTCCTTAGGTGTTAAATGTTTATTAAAAGCAAAGAACTTCTCTAATAATCTTAGAAACTTAATTTGTTCAACATTATATCCTTTGTTGTTCTCAACTATAAATTTTTCAAACTCGTTTTTTATCATTTCCTGTGGGTCTGGTAAATCTTTTAAATCAAGTATCTCTCTTAGAAACAGAATAAAATCCATCTTTTTGTTATTCTGAATATTTTCAATTGTCCAAGAAGAATTAAGTTTTATTAATTGCTTTTCAATCTCCAGGAGTTCTTTCCATGTAACTCCTTGTTTTGCCATTTTTTGCATTAAAGAAGAATTCTTAAAATATTCTAAACTGGAATCTTCCTTAAGGATCATCTTAAAATCTTCCACACTTCGGGTTAAATCCGGAGCATCAACTCTAACAATTTTCTTTCTTTCAGGTTCATAGTATTTCATTAGTGGTGCAATTTCTCTAATTAAGAAATCAATATCTGCAAATGTCAATTCACTCCAGAACTTATCTTGCATTACTCTCATAATCTGTTCATGTTTCTGTCTAACCGCTTGAAGATTTGAACTCCAAACATTTTCAATTCTTTCTAATAAGAAATCCTGTTCTTCCAATAGTGACTCAGTATCCCCATCTTTAACATAACTAAACAAGTCTACACAATGAGAAATAAATGTTTGAATTCTACCCTCTCCAAAATCAGTAAATCTAATTAATGGGGCTATTTCTTTTTTCAAATCTTCAATATGTTCTTTTAAATCAAACCTTTTAGAAACAACCTTTTTGATTATCTCAATCTTAGGTTTTACAATAAAAGATTTTCTGTCAATCTTATTAACCTCTTCTATAATTCTTGTTTCTATAATTCCTTTTTCATCTTCAGTTAATTTTTTGTTTAACAAATCAACTTCTTTATTGAATATTTTAACTTTTGTATCTTCTGTTATTCTTGATTTATCTGTTGTTTCTAATTGGTGTTGTTTAATGTTTGAGAAATCTCCAAACTTAAAATCTAAGATTCTAAAATCTTCTTTAGTGTGTATTCCGTCTTTAAGTGGAAGCCATAATTTATTTTGGCAGGCAGATAAACTTCTTGTTCCTCTTCCCAACATTTGCCAAAATCTAATATGTGAAAATACAGGCGTAACAAAAACTAAGTTCATAAGCTCAGGTAAGTCTATTCCAGTATCTAAGACACCAACAGATAAAGCTATCTTTGGACTTGGGTCTTTAATGAATCTCTTAACTTCATCCATATATCTATCTTTATTAGATACTATAATTGAAACATCATCACAGAGGTTAGGATAAAGCTTATCAAATCTTTTCTTTAACTTTTCTGCATGAGTTACATTTACACAAAAGAAAATAGTCTTGCATGGTTTGTCATCTTCAGTTTTATAACATCTGTTCATAAATTCCTTAATAATTAAGTCGTTTGTTTTTTTATCGGTAAAGTATTTTGCAAATCTTGTTCCCGGAACTTGAAAGTGGTCTGGGTCTTCATCTTGTTTTATCAATGCTGTTTTAAGTTCATTATCTAATTCAATTCCTTTAATTCCCAATTCTAATATCTTTGTAGATATTACTTGAGCATCATAAGGAACTAGAACTCCGTCTCTAACAGCTTCATCATAATCATATCTAACAGTTGGTTCTCCTCTTGGACAATCAAATAAATCAAAAGTATCTCTTACTTCACTTTTTGAAGGAGTTGCAGTTAAACCTATTTGTATAGCATCAAAATATTTGAATAACAATCTTTCTGAATCATAATAAGACCTGTGAGCTTCATCAAAAACAATTAAATCAAAAAATCCGGGTGTGAAATCCTGAAGTTTAAAACCCCCTTCTTTTCTTTTACTCTTTAAGGTTTGAACTGTGGTAACATACATTCTTTTATCCATCTCAAAATCTCCCTCTTCATTAAGTAAAGTTTTTGGCTCTCCTCTTAAGAAACTACCAAAACCTTGATTAAACGCCTGTCTTCCTAAAGATATTCTATCAACAACAAATAAAACATTCTGAATGTATCTTGCTCTAATTAAAGCATCTATTATGGCCATTGATACCCTGGTCTTTCCTGTCCCAGTTGCCATATTGATTAATGCTTTCCTATTTCCTTTTTCTAAATGGTCTAAGATTTGTTTGACAACTTCTACATTTCTTGATCTATCGATTATCTTAGGATTAATTCCAATATTAGATAATTTTTGTCTTTCCTTAGCTAATTGAGTTCTTCTTTTTAAATCTTTTTGAGAGAATGGTCCAGATATTTCTCTGGTAGGATAACCCTTTTCTTTAAAGAACCATTTTTGTCCATTTGTTAAGAATATCGGAACAGCAAATCCAGTTTGTGATTCTATATCTTTTTGATAAGTGGTTGCTTGTATGCTTCCCTTTTCTGCATCTAATGAAAACCTTTTGGCTTCAATAATAGCCAAGGGACCTTTATGTTCATCTAACAAAACATAATCAATAAATCTCCCTTCTTCCTTTCCTTCCCCTTGTTTAGGGTCGTATCTTTTAATTTTAAAATCTGACTTAACAGAATTGACTTCTCTTCTTATGTATTCTTCTTTCCAACCAGCATCTCCAAGTAACCAAGGGCCTATAATCTTCTCTCTTGTTTCTCTTTCCGATAAATCAGTCATAGTTAATCCAACATTTAATAATATTAAAAACTTATCCAATTCATTTCTTCCTTCTTTTCCCCAAAACAATTTTCCCTTTTTCTGCCTTGATTTCAACATCTTCGCCGTATTCTAAACCAGCTTCCTTAAGAATCATAGATGGAATATTAACAATATATTTGTAATAATCTTTGTCTTTGTATTTTCTCAAGAATCTCTTTTGTATTTTCATAAGCTTTGTAGAAGATTTTTATATATAAAACTTTAGGCACCACAAGGTTTAAAAAACTGAGGCGCCTAAAATAAACATGAAAAATAGTGACTTGAGATTATTAATGATTGCTGCATTTAGATATAGTCTAGGCATAAGAACTTATATGCCTGAATTTATTGTTGATTTGATTATTAGAAATCATGAAATATTTAATGTGGAAGATTGGAAAAGATTTGTTGATGAGATAAATGACAAGGAATATTTGGGAGACTCATGCGATATTAAAACATGGAATAAAATTATTAATTTCTGTGAGAAGAAAATTAAGGTTTTAAAATGAAAAATAGATTTCTTGGGATGGGATGGAAAAGCAAGATAATTTTCAAAAGAGCAACGGCCTATATTTCAATCAATAAATTAATAGTTGAAGGATGTGATTTAGAAAAAGGAGGGGAGCTTTATTCTTATCTCGCAGAGGATGAAAGAGGAAGGAAGATAATAATTACTTATTTGGATGGGAAGAAAGCAAATAAATTTAAAGCTTAGGGGACTCAGGTAAATATGGAAGAGGAGACGCATGTAGCTATTTTTAATGGAAGGGGAATAAGGAGAAAGTTAGTCGGAGATAAATGGTTTTTTTCGGTTGTTGATGTAGTTGGAATTTTGACAGATAGCGTAAATCCAAATGATTATTGGTATAGACTAAAGATTAGGGAAAAAGAATCTTCAGAAATTGAGTTATCGACATTTTGTCGACAACTGAAACTTAAATCGGGAGATGGTAAAGAGTACGAAACGGATTGCGCGGATACGGAGAGCATTTTTAGATGTTCCTGAAGAAAAAAAGAAAAATCCAGATAAATTATACCGTCTAAAGAGAGTTCTTGCGTACCCAAAAACTTACACACAAATTACATAAATTCAGAATGTTAACTAAACTAATGGGAGAAAGCCAATCAAGATACAGTATCGTTGAAAGATTGACGCAGAGAAAACTTGAAATTATGAACTCTAAGGCAAATATTAAAGAAGACGTCAAAAAGAAAGAGCAAAAGATTGATAAGATAAAAAAAGATTTGGAAAATTGGAAAGAAGACATCCAGGAAGACATCAAAAGAGAAGAAAGAAAGAGGATATTAGAAGTTGAAAAAACAAAGCAGGAATTCGAAAATGCAAAAGAACAAATGGAAAGCAAAGAAAAAGTGCTGAATGAACAAATCAAGGCTATTGAAGAAGCTTTAACGTCTATTGAGGAAATTTCAAAGACTGCGCCTAATATTCAATCATAAATCTTTGAATAAATAGACAAGTCTGTAGAGAAAAAAGGATGTCATGTGCGCCAACAGACTTTAAATGGAAAAAATAAACCAACGCCATGCTGCCGGTTCCTTCATAACGAAGGTGATTAGGGCTCTCGTCAGCCCTTTTATTTTTCAATTAAGAATCTATATCAATTCAAATTTCCTTAATCTTGATCTAATAGCCCCGGGTTGTCTTTTCAAAATTTGTGCAATTTCAGAAATAGTTTTGTTCTCAGAATTTAATGTTTTTAATCTTGAATCATCTTCTTTTTCCCAAGGCCCATAAGCATTTGCATAATTTTCTTTTATTCTCTTTAATCTTTTATGATAATCTGTTTTTGAGTTATATTCTTGATTAGAATTTAAGGGTTCGTTGTTATTATCTTCTCTTTTTTCCTCAAGATAATTATTAATTACTTTTAAAAATAACTCTCCAAAATCCTCTAATTTTTGTTGTCCAACTCCTTTAATATTTAGAAATTCTTGATTATTTCTTGGAAGAAAGTGAGCCATTTCTCTTAAAGAAACATCTCCGAATATTATAAAAGGAGGAACATTTCTTTGAACAGCAATTTGCTTTCTTAAAATCCTTAATTTTTCAAATAGTTCCGGATTATATTTTCCTTGTTTTTCTGATTCTTCTGGAATTAAGGTTTTTTGATTTATTCTTAGAGGTTCTAATAATTTCAAACAAGAATCGCAAGCTCCGCAGTTATCTTCTAAAAAATCCTCCCCAAAATATTTAAGTATATGCATCCTTCTGCAAGAATTGTCTTCACAATAATTCATAACTTGGCGTAATTTAGCTCTTGCATTATTTTGGATTATTTCATCTTCTATCTTGTCAATAAAAAATTCATGCTTTCTTTTATCTCCTCTTGAATAAAAAAGGATACAATCACTTGGAAGCCCATCCCTCCCAGCCCTTCCTATTTCCTGATAATAACCTTCAAGTGTTTTTGGAAAAGTGTGGTGAATAATTAATCTAACATCAGGTTTATTAATACCCATTCCAAATGCAATTGTTGCCACAATTATATTTACCTTATCTTTAATAAATAAGTCTTGATTGTGTTTTTTTGTTTCATTGTCAAGTCCTGCATGATAAGGAAGAGCATTAAATCCTCTGTACCTTAATTTTTCTGCAATATTTTCTGAATCTTTACGAGAAAAACAATAGATGATTACTGATTCGTCTCTGTACTCTTTTAATATTTTTATAATTTTTTCCATAGATTTCTTTTTTTCTATAATTTTTAGGTTTAGATTTTTCCTATTGAAGCTCGCCAGAAATATTTTTGGATCTCTTAAAGATAATTGTTTCAATATATCTATTCTTACTTTTTCTGTGGCTGTTGCAGTTAATGCTATAATTGGTGATTCTGGAAATATTGTTCTTAGTGATTCTAGATTTCTATATTCTGGTCGAAAATCATGCCCCCACTCAGAAATGCAGTGTGCTTCGTCAATCGCGATCAGACTTACCGTTAACGTGCTTAAAAATATTCTAAAATCTTCTGAGGTTAACCTTTCAGGAGCAATATAAAGCAATTTTACTTTTTTTTCACGAATTCTTTTTTTGATGTCAATAATCTCTTCTTGTGAAAGTGAGGAATTGATATACTCTGCATTAATGCCATTTGCCTTTAATCCATCTACTTGGTCTTTCATCAAAGATATAAGTGGAGAGATAACTAAAGTAAGTCCTTCAAATTTTAATGTAGGAAGTTGATAACATACAGATTTTCCTCCACCAGTAGGCATAATCACAAGAGAATCTCTTTTTTCTAGAGTAATTTTTATAATATCTAATTGCATTGGTCTAAATTCATTATAACCAAAATATTGTTTTAATAAATTTTCCATCTTTATTTATCTGTTTGATTTTAACTATAAAAATTTACTTACTCTCAATCCAGCTCCACCACCTATCACTTCCAATTATAACATGGTCGAGGACTTTTATATCAATTAACTTTCCAGCTTCAATTAGTTTTTTTGTTACATCAATGTCTTCTTTGCTTGGTGTTGGATCTCCACTTGGATGATTATGCACGAGAATTATTTTTGACGCAGAATTTTTTATTGCTGGCTTGAAGATTTCTCTTGGATGAATTAAAGCAGAATCTAAAATTCCTTTTGAGATTAATTCTTCTTTTACGATATTATTTTGGTTATTAAGAGCAAGAATATAAAAATTCTCCTGCTTTTTCCCATCAAGAATTTCATGGAAATAATCAAATACATCTTTTGCACAACTTATCTTTTTTATTGGATTCTTTGACTGGGAATATCTTTTTCCTAATTCTTTCATGGTCAAAATCTGCATGGCCTTGCTAGGTCCAATGCCTTTTATCTTCTGCAATTCTTTTAAAGAGCAATCAAATAATTTGTCCAAGCCATATTCTTTAATTAATCTATTTGACATTTCAATAACATTTTCTCCTGCTATGCCTGTTCTTAAAATAATGGCGAAAAGCTCTGCATCGCTAAGGGCTTCTGGACCGTGCTTGAGAAATCTTTCTCTTGGTTTGGAAGAATCTGGAAGGTCTTTTATTTTCATTTTATTGTTTTTATCTTTGGTATTCAGGCGTTTTAATTGTTCTGGGGGATTTAGAAAGGATTTTAAGGATATATTACTTGAAGAAATTTATGGAAAAAGGAGAATACACTGGAGTTAAAGACAGACAAAGTTATGTTTCAACAAGTGGAAAAGATTGGGAGGTTTCTGTCATGAATTATCTTAATGATTATTTCTCTAAAAATAAAGTACCTTTACTTATTATCCGTGGCAAAGGATTAAAGAAAAAACATCCTGAACTTTGGGACAGATTAGCAATTCCTGTTAGAAATGGAAAAGTAGAAGGAGATATAGATTTAGTTGTTGTTAATATTAAAGACAAGAACAATCCTCTGGCGGTGATTAGTTGTAAAACAAGTTTGCATGGCAGGTTTTCTGAAACTTTATTTTATGCGCTTGTTTGGAAACAGATGATACCAAAATTTGTTGTTATGTTTGCTACACCTGATAAAGGCAGACAGGCAGGTCATGGTTTGTGGTCTTCTGAATGGGGAACTGAACAGCAGCCAACAAAAGACAGACTATTAGGAGAAAAATATCTTGATGGAGTTTATATTAAACATGAAAAAACTTCTTACGGTGGAAAAGTGAAAAGAATAGAAGAGCTACCTTTCGATTTAGAGAAAATGCTTATTAGTTAATTTTTGTTTGCGACATTTCGATCTTTATTTTTTCTAATCTTCTCTTTGCTGTTTCACAGTATTCTTTAGATACATCAATATGAATAAAATTTCTGCCGGTTTTATGCGAGACTGCCGCTACTGTTCCAGTTCCACCAAACATATCTAAGACTCTATTTCCTTTGTAAGAATAAAATTTGACTAAACGATAAATTAAGTCTTCTGGAAATGGTGCGGGGTGTCCGTTTCTTTGTCTTTCTGGTTGGATTTTCCAAAAGCCGTCTGAGAAATCTTTGAATTCCTGAGCAGTTATGTCTGCATCTTTGTAATTTCCTTCCAATTTATCTCCATCTTTTGAAAATATTAGCACATATTCCCAAGAAGGAACTATGTGTGGATTTGCGGGACTTTTCCAACTTCCCCAAGCTGTTCTTTTAAGCATAGTTTGTTTGTACCAAATTATTTCGGTCCTGAATTTCATGCCCAATCTTCTTAACTGATTTGTAAAATCGTGGTGTATCGGAACAAAATCTTTTATTCCAGTTGGTGCGATGTTTAAACAAAACCTCCCTCCTTTTACTAAAACTCTCTGAGTTTCCAACCAAACATTTTCCAGCCAGTCAAGATACTCTTGGTAATTCATTTTGTCGTTGTGAGAATCGTAATTTTTTCCGACGTTATATGGCGGCGATGTGATTGCTAGATGGACGCTGTCGTTGGGAATTTTGCTTAAAATATCTAAAACATCTCCGTTAATAATTTTATTTTCAAAATTTTTTATATCTAATCTTCCAAATCCCCTCTTTCTTTGAACATTCCAGTAAGGAGATTTACAGCTTGGACAAACAGAGGGTTCTTGATTTATGTTGAACGGCACCCACTCATGCTGGCATCTAAGACATTTGAATCCTCTTTTTACAATACTCACCTCTTGCTGCATTTTGTTATATACCTCAAGAAGTATATAAACTTTTATTTTAATTTTTTAGGGGTGGCTTTTTTAGAGTTTAAGGAAAATTTATAATTTTATTATTGGAAATATGCATCTTTATAATGCAATAATTGTTAAAAACTCTTGTAAATTTGATAGGTTCTCATGCCTGAAAGATGGAACTATAAGACAAATATAATTGACTATCTAAATGTGATAGATTCTATCGCAAATCCTACTGAGAAAGAAAAGTTAGCAGGGGAACTCGTTAATCAAATATTAAATGACTTTACACGGAACGTAGATTTTATAATAGAAAGAGTTAGGGAAATAAAGTCGGATGTTGAATTATTAGAAGTGCCAAGAAATTTGATGGATAGTCTTAAAGAGGCAATTTTTTGTTATGTTAATGGACAATATTTGTCAACTATAGCCACGGTAGGAATTACAGCAGAACTTTTTTGTACTCATATATACCGTATTTTCTTAGAGGGACTAAAACTTGAAGATATTATTGTTAGAAGAAGAACAGAGGAATTTAGTAAGATAAGCCAAGTTGAGAGAATACAAACTCTTTTCTCTATAGTCGGTATTAGGGAAGGTGTCTGTTCAATATTAAAACAAATTAACAAAAAGAGAAATGATAATATCCATCCTCATCAGATAAAAGATTATCAGGAGGATGCATTGGATTCTTTGCAATGCATTATATATGTGATGAATAAATATTCTGAGGAAGTAAAGATTTCAGGACGAACACCGTCAGTTGTTAATATGATTCCTGTCCAAAGAGAAGATGATTTGATAATTGGGGAGAAAATGGCTAAGCTTAATATGTTTTGGTATCTTGATTATCAATGTCCTTTTTGTAGGAAGTTCTGGGAGGAAACTCTTCCTAAAATAAAGAAGGATTATTTGGATACCAATAAGATGAAAGTTATTGTTAGGCATTTTCCTTTAACTAGCATACACCCCCTTTCACAATTATGCGCAGAATCTGTTAAATGTATGGATAATATTTCTGGATTTGATAAGAATAATTTGAAACTTCAGAATAAAATATTTCAAAATCAAGATAAAATAACTCCAGAAAACTTAGAATTGTGGGTTCGAGAACTTGGATGTAGCATAGACTTTTGTGTTGAGTCTGGAAAATATAGAGATTATATTTCTAATAGTATTGTTGAGGCTCAAAAAGTTGGTGCGAGTGGAACTCCTCATTTTATTATAGGCGATACTCCTCTCGCCGGGGCCCAACCTTATGAATTATTTAAAGACGTTATTGAATTGGAACTACAAAAATAAACTATTTATTAATCTTCTCCTGCGGGGTAAAAACATCCTTGTTTCCTGCTTCGGCTTTTTCAACGATAGACTTAATCCTCTTATCTCTTGTTTCAGAAGTTTTGGCATGAAGTAGCCAGCGGTAGAAAGTTCTTTTTGCC
>Ga0209541_10005295_pt1 | contig 22586 bp, 18 predicted proteins | sample RifCSPlowO2_01_FD_184027 | JGI IMG/M metagenome (GOLD analysis project Ga0209541, IMG submission 184027) | Groundwater microbial communities from Rifle, Colorado - Rifle CSP2_plank lowO2_0.1 (SPAdes) (version 2) | ecosystem: Environmental > Aquatic > Deep subsurface > Groundwater | place...
CTGCCAAAAACGAACTCGTGGGCCCAAGCGATTACTCCCAATTTGCCCACGGCTATTTTCAGGAAGCGGTCGCTAAAGTCTATACCGAATACCAACGCCTCTTGAAAAAAAGCCAGGCCCTCGACTTTGACGATCTCTTAGTCGAAGCCGTTCACCTTCTGGATCAAATCCCTTCCGTCAAAAACAAATACCAGTTTCTCCATGTCCTGGTCGACGAATATCAAGACACCAACAAAGCCCAATACCGACTCACCCAACTTCTATCTGAAAAACATCAAAACCTCTGCGTCGTCGGCGATTTCTCCCAAGCCATTTACGGTTGGCGCGGCGCCGACTACCGGAATCTTTTTACCTTACAACAAGACTACCCCCACCTCACCACTCTCAACTTAACCAGAAACTACCGTTCCACTCAACGTATCCTCGACGCCGCCAACGCCGTCATTTCCCATAATGCCACCCACCCTGTCCTTAAACTCTGGACCGACAACCACACTGATCTTCCCATCGAAATCTTTACCGCCGACACCGAAACCGACGAAGCCCAAACTATCATTCAAAAAATTGAAGCTCTGGTTAACCAAAGTATCCCCCTTTCTCAAATTGCCATTCTTTACCGCACCAACGCCCAATCCCGCCTCATCGAAGAAATCCTCATCAAAAAAAGCCTGCCCTACACCATTGTCGGCGGTACCGAATTCTACCAGCGCAAAGAAGTTAAAGACGTCTTGGCTTACTTACGCCTCTTAGTCAACCCTGCCGACGCTGCCAGCTTAGACCGACTCTTCAAAGTTGGCAAACGCCGCCTCGACCGCTTTCTTTCCTGGTCAAAAACCGCCCCAAGTAACCGTCCACCCCTCGAACTTTTAGAAAAAATACTCGAGGTTACCGACTATCTCGGCTTGTTTGACCCCAAAGTAGACGAGGATTTGATGCGCCTTGAAAATATTCAAGAATTAAAAAGCGTCGCCAGCGAGTTTGCCGATTTACCCGCTCTTTTGGAAAACGTCGCTCTTGTCCAAAACCATACCTTTCCTAACGGTAAATCATTTGCCCAAAAAAACGATGCTTTAAACTTAATGACTCTCCATGCCAGTAAAGGCCTAGAATTTGACGCCGTCTTTATTATCGGCATGGAAGAAGGATTGTTCCCCCACGCCCGCTCCCTCTTAACCAACCACGAACTCGAAGAAGAACGCCGTCTCTGCTACGTCGGTTTAACCCGCGCCAGAAAATATCTCACCTTAACCCACGCCAAAAACCGCCTCTACTTTGGCACCCACTCCCGCGGCCTCCCTTCCCGCTTCCTTTCCGAACTATCCATTGCTACCCCTCATCAACAACCGTCATCAAACCTCAAAAATTCTAGCCAGATCGATAAATTTTTAAATGGAGAAATTGATATTAATACATTTTTATCGGAACAAAATTAAGAATGAATTTTCTAATGGTGATAAAAAAATCTTCTCTTTTCGGTCTTCTAAAGAAATTCTCCCATTCTTCAGAAAATACATTTATCCTACTAATTTTCACCCTACCCTCTTTTTTCTTCATTTTTTCAGGAGTTAGTAGTTTCAGGGTTTTTCTCCTGTTTTATTTAACAATCAGCGTTTTAGTGTACCTAAAAATAAAAAATTTAGCCCTCTCCTTCTTCCTAACCTGCCTATTTACTTTACCATTCTTTCTACCTGCCAAGTCGTATAATTTTCTGGTTTTAAGTAAATTAAGCATGTCAATTGAGTATAAAGGTGATTATTTAAAAGATTACGCCCTCAATACATCGAATATTTTCTTATTTCTTACCATCCTTGTCTTAATCAGAAATATTGGTGACAAAATTGGACAGTATTTCAGAATCCTTAAACCCCAGTTACTAATTATAGCCATACCATTTTTGATATTTTTTCTTGCCGGTTTTTTTTCCTCACACAATTACTCGCCTTTTTTCCTAGCCTCATTTATCTGGCTCCTCCAATATTCGCAGTTATTTATAATCGCCTTCATGCTGATTTACTTCTTCAAATTTCATAGGAAAAAGTACCTGTTAATTCCAATCGTTTTACTCGCGTCTGTTTTCTTTGAATCGTCGTTAAGTCTTCTACAACTCGTGAAGCAGTCACAACTAGGAATAATAGTTGAACGAGAGATTTTCTCCCAGTTTTACGTTGGGGATTTAGACGCAATTGGAAATTTGTACAGAGTATACGGAACAGCCAGTCATCCGAATCAATTGGCGTTTATCATGATTATTTTAATTATTTTACTTGCTCCTTATATTTTCGGTAATACCTTTCCAAATATATTCTTGTCAGGAATAGTGTTAGGTTTAACAGTCATCCTCTTAACCCAAAGTCGGTCAGTTTGGATCGGATTAATCATATCCTCATATATTTTTATAAAATTTTTCAGACTCCAGCTAATAAGCTTTTTTCAAAAATCTCACCTAAAAAAACGATATTCCGCATATCTTATTCCCATTCTCGCTCTGCTGTCTTTCGTGATAGTGCCAAGAATAATGCTATCTTCAACTATTTTTTACCAAGGAGGGGCACTAGATATTCGATCAAAAATGCTACAGGAAGCCATCGTTGCTTTTGCTCAAAATCCCTGGTTTGGGTATGGAGTAGGCACCAACGAAGTAGTGTTGTACAATCTATTTCCCCGAGGCACTATGGCAATCTTCCCTTCATCAATCCACATGGGCTTCGTGCAATTAATCCTCGAGGTTGGCCTAATTGGTCTTTTGTCATTAATATTCCCCTTTATCTTTATACTTTTTATTTTACTAAAAACAGCCGTACTGAAGGGTCTCAAGAACCAAGGAGTTTTGTCCAATCTCTCCTTCTCCTACCTTTGTGCCACAATCTCCATTTTAGGCTATTCTTTTTTTCAGCCATTTTGGGGACAATACGACTTCGCCTATTTGGGTATCGTATTGGGTACGGGATTAAATTTTTTAAATTTAATTGAGGAATATCAAAAGTGAAACAACGTTATAATATACACAAATGAAAAAACTGATTGTCAGGACGCTAAAGCCATTAACTCTTGTCGATTACCTGGGAATAGGGGTAATTACTGTTCTAAGTCTGGCCTTATTTTTCTTTTTTTTAAGAAAAACTGTCCTCGTTGATATTAGAGTTAAAGTTACCAACCAGGATGTTTTATACGCTTATACCAACCCTGGATTTTTGTATGCCGATAGGTTTTTTGTCGGAGATGTGGAACGAGACGCTTTAGGCAGAGTAACTGCAAAAATTAAAAAGGTCCGGAAATATAACCAAGAAAAATCCAGTAAAGTCGTTTATTTAGATCTTTTAGTCAGAGCTGCATACGATAAAAAGGCTGGTTTATATTATGTAAAAGGTAAACCACTCATCTTTGGTAGTCCCATCCGCTTTAATTTTTCTACGGTCATTTTCGATGGTCTAGTTACTGAATTGCCCGAACCTTATAGAAAATCTTTTTATGAGACTAGTGAGTATACAGTTGTAGTTTTAATTAAGGGAGTAACTACGTCGGTGAATAGCGAAGGTGTTTTAATTAGTGGCACGGTGGAACCAGAGGTGATTCAGTCTATAAAAAGGGGTGATAAAATTACCGATTCTGATTCACAATCTCTAGTTGAAGTTTTAGAGAATACCATTACTCCTTCAACCCATTTAATTACCAACGGCCGGGGACAAGCAGTTAGTGTAAACGATCCTAAATATGTCGATGGTTTAATAACCCTCAAGGTTCAGGCAAAAGTTGCTGGTGATGAAGTATACGTCCTTGATGATATATCGCTAAAAATAAACCAAACATTACCCCTTATTTTTAATCACGTCAGCATCTATCCAACCATTTTATCGTTTGAAAAACTTTAGACAGTAAGGGCCTTAACGAATAGGTCTGCTGATTTTTCCCACCGATAGTCGTTATTAACTATCGCATAAGCCTTCATTGTGATTTTACTCTTCTCTCGGTCAGACAAATTAAGGATTGATTCGATCTTTAGAGCCAGAGTTTTGAAAGAAATTTCGTTCATGTTTTTTATGAGCAGACGGGTGTCGATTCTTTTAAGTACCTCGGAAATACCTCCTGTATTACCGGCTATAATAAGTGTTTTGGCGGCAGCCGATTCAAGAATGACCAAGGGAAAGGTATCCTGTCTTGTCGGAAGCACGACGATGTCGCTTATATTATATATGTAATTTAAGTTATTAAAGTTTTCAAACAAAGTAGTACTGTTGTTTAAATTTTGTTTTCTTGTGAACACCTGGATTGTTTTAAAATACTTAATTTCGCTCCCACTACTCAACTTGTTGTAAGCTAGGATCAACCGTATGTTTTTACCTCTTAGTAACAAAAACTTCATGGAGTTAATTAACAGCTTAATTCCTTTTTGCGAATCCATTCTCCCAATGTAAGTAATGATGATATCTGTCGAAGGAATTTTTAAAAGCTTCCTTACTCTCTCCCTGTCATATTGTTTAAGAGGGTAGAACTTTTTGGGATCAACGCCATTCGGAATAACCTGACATCTTTTTTCTTTAATTATATGAAAGGTTTGCTTTAGGAGTTCTACGGAAAATTTTGAAGGCGTTATTATCAAATCGGTTTCTCTTAGAAAAAAATTATGTAAAAAATAAACCAAGTGAAATTTTATGGACAGGAACAACGAAGGCAGAACGTGGAAATCTGATTTAGGCAATCTTGAACCATGATAATAAAAACAAACATGGTATCTTTTAAACGGCTTTAAAAAAACTGCCGCTACACCACAAGTAAAGGTAGTAGTTATTACCCAGTCATATGGTTTTGAAATGCTTAACATGAACAAGGAACCGATGAGATTTTTAAAAATCCAATAAAAATAATTTGGTGTAAAAAACGAAGTCATTTTATCAACCGCATACTCATCAACAACAACCCTTTTTTCTTTTTTTGTAAACGCAATGATATTTTTTACTGCAATAGTCTCACCCCCGCAATCTTTCTCGTAACAAAACAATAGGTTACTTGATCGCATAACCAGAATAGCTTAATTTTGTCTTAGAAATTTCCTTGATTTTTCTAACTTTACCATTAATCAAACAACTTTCGACGAAACGTATCTTCTGGAAATATCTTTCTAACATCTTTCTGAGATTATCGTATTTAATTCCGTACCCCCAATAATACGACCTACGGCTGGTTCCATATAGGTTAACGAAGTAAAGAAATCTATGATCGCGTAATACGCGAGCAGTCTCCGATATTACATATTCCTTTTTAAACGTAGAACAAAACGTATCAACAATAACCACATCAGTGAATGTAGAATCTAGAAACGGCAATCCCGCTTCAACGTCGGTACATACAAGGAGAACATCTGTTTTCTCTCGATGAATTGCTGATAAAAATAAAGAACAAAAAGACTTATCCAACCCAACAAAGAACGAACTAAATTTGTTTTTTTGTAACAAAGTATGTAAATTTCCCAAACCGTAACCAATATCTAACAGTATTCCTCCCCTCTTCGCGTACCGAATAGTTAAGTTTAATGCCACATGAATATCGTCTCTGTTATTTCTTTCCAAAATATATGTAATCCAGTCCTTTGAAGGCCCGGTTTGTTTTAAAATGCGCAACCAAAACTTTAGTGACAGTGATAATTGTAGCCAACGACGGAAAAAGTACGCCGATAATGCTATTAATTTATAATTACGATGACTGGTGTAAAGAAGCATCCACACAGCAGAAAGGTATTTTCTGGATTTGATATGAGAAACAGCGTGTCGATTTGATCTCCGATCGTCTTTAATTAAATAAAATATTCCTTCGACAATCGGGTACTCGTCGCAGGAACACCGACACACACCCCAATTTTCGTACCTCGGGTCACTTTTGATAAACTTACAAGTAAGTTTACTCTCACAATAAGGACATCTTAAACTAGCTTTTAAATTAGACCATTTCATCCTGACCAAAAAATATGTTTATAAACGTCATTATACCGTCAACGCTAAACAAAACCATTAAACCGCATGTAACTAGATGCATCCATTCACTGCTCAAGTCTTCTAGATCGGCAAAAATTAAAATTCGTATTTTTGTAGTTACGACCAAAAACAAAACCAGCCCCCAGTTAAGCGTTAAAAACGTTGACACAGTTATTCAAGCACCAAACCAGGCAGGATTTGCCGAGATGAATAACAAAGCCATTAAACAAACCATACACAGCTATCCTGCAAATTATTATTTACTTATCAATGATGACGCTTGGATTGCGACTACTTTCTTTAAGGAATTTAAAAAAATATCTGGCTCCCCCGATTTTATTATTCCTTTGGTTTGTAAAAAGAATAAAAAGCAGATTGATTCTTTTGGAGGTGAATATTTTAATTCAGGATATGCTAAAAAATCGACGGGTTTGAAAAATCCCACCACAGTAGCACCTGCTTCTTGTCTCCTGATAAAAACAGAATTCTTAAAGCGTCTTAAAAAAATCTATGGTTATATTTTTAACCCCATTCTTCATTACTATCATGAAGATGTTGACCTCTCAATTCGCGCTTGTGCGGTGGGAACAAAGATGCTCAAAGTCAAAAGTATGATTGCCTTCCACATGGGTTCCACTACCTCAGGAAAAAAAAGTTATTTTGTAATGTACCACTCTTACCGAAATATCATTTGGGTGATGATAATGAACTGGCCGATAAAGACGCTGATAAGAAATCTATCCAATATTATATTGGTTCAAACCTGGGCAATCTTGTACAGCTGTATAAAGTATGGACCAGTTTTGTATCTAGGGATTTTCTTGGATACATACAAACATAGTAGTGAACTTGTTACTTATAGACGTAAAAACCTAGGATCATTTCCACAAGGTTTTGAATTTTATAGTGTTCTTTCTAAATACGCATTCCGGACACGGCAAGGATGGAAAATTAAATTTTTTTAGTAGAGCAACTTTCTCAACGAACAAGAACAGACATACACCGCATAGCGAATACTAAAAATCACTTCCATTAAAGGTACAATTGTCAACACATAAGCTATGCTCGTAAAAATAATTCTCGTTAAGAACGTGTTGTTTGATTTAACGTTACACCATTTTATGAGCGCTTGTTTCAAACCAACAACATCTTTGAAAGCAATTTGGTTCAGTACGTTACTTAACTCTTGTCGATGACGCTTTCTATTGATAAATTCTTCTTGGTCTAATTTTATTTGCTTGTTATTCAACAGGTTCTCTTTGATAGAAGGTTCATCTTTATTTTTAGATGTAAAAGTGTTTATGCACCTTTGAATTTTTCTCCTTCCCAAAGCCTGATTAGAACGGGCAAATTCAAACCACGATGAGTCTGAATGTTTCCGATAAAATCCCAACACTTCTTTTTGATAAAAAAATGATCCTTTCAGCGAAAGATGTAAAAACGTCGGAATATCAGTAAACGGGTAATCTAAATCTCTTTTAAAACCACCAAACCTTAACAAGCTATTTTTTTTAATAATTACCGTGCTCGGAATTATGGAAAAAGATAAACCCTCATAGAGACTGATTATGGAACCGACAGGAATATTGTTAAGCCTTCGAATATCGAAGTTGTACGTGTAAAGCATTATTGGCTTACCGAGTTTATTGGTTATGACTGCGTCTCCAAAAGATAAAATGTAGTCGGTCTTTTCAAAAGAGCATACTTGTTTCTCCAATTTATCCAGGGGCCAAAAGTCATCGCCTTCCAATATAGCAATATATTCGCCTGTCGCTAATTCTAGGGCTTGATTGTATGTTTTAGATAATCCTGATATTCCCCAGTTTTTTTTATGCTTGACTACTTTTATCCTTTTGTCTCTTTTAACATATGCCTCGGCTATTTTACTGGTTTTATCCAAAGAGGCATCGTCTATTACTATTTGCTCCCAACTCTTGTACGTCTGATTCTGAACAGAGTCTAAACATTTAGAAATGAATGCTTCATGGTTGTAGGTTGGGGTTAAAATCGAGATCTTGGTACTCATGATCGTTCCCGTCTATTCACTTAGAGAATAAAAGACTTTTCTGTAATTTTTAAGCATGTTTTCTTTTGAAAAAAATTTAGCCCTTTTAATAGATTTTCTTGACAAGGATTCATACATTTTTTTATTCGTGACTAACTTTATGATGGCCTCTTTCATACTGCCATAGTCACCAATAGGAACAAGGATGCCGTCCTTGCCTTCCTTTAAAATTTCGGAGGGACCAAAGGGACTATTCGTCGAAATTACCGGCAAACCGTAAGACATCGCTTCGATCAAAACAAATGGCAACCCCTCTCGCTTTGAAGAAAGAATAAATATATCTGATTTTTGATATAACGTTTCAGGTTTCTGCACCCAATCCAAAAATTTTATTTCTCTCGACATGCCCATTTTCTCTACTTTTTTACGGATGGTTTCTTTAAGCGACCCGTCTCCAACCAACACCAACTCTATATTCGGAAATTCTTTGAAAGCCATATGGAATGCTTTCAACAGAGTGACTTGATCTTTTTGCTTATCAAAACGAGATATGCAAAGTAAAATCTTTTTCTTATATTTAAATGACTTCGGCTTAATACCTCGGGGAATGGTAACTCCATTGTAAATGGTGTGAGGCTGACTTTTTAAAGAAAAGTAATCTTTTACCTGGCTGGATAGGTTTGTGCTGACACAAATTATAAAATTAACTTTTTTAAGAACGTGACTAAAAATTATTTTCAGAATAAAACCAAGAATTGGAGAAGATTTTGATCTAATGGTATCGCGTACATTATTATGAATATTCGCAATCATTGGTATTCTTTTTCGACTCACTATTAATGCTAAATAATTAATGAGAATACAATGTAAATCAACACAGAGAGTAATATCGGGTCGCATCTCACCCATCTTCTTTGTTAACCACACGACTTCTCTTATTAGAGTAATTATCCCAGCTGGGTACAACTTATATTTTTCTGGGTAAGTGTTTTTGCCAGAAAAAAACTCTACGTCGGTTCTGACAATGTCTCGAAACGCCGGAGTTTCCAAAGATAAAATGTCAAAATGAAAGTTGTTGTTGGATTCCTTTTCCAAATCGATTAAATTCAAGACAAACGTTCCAGTCCCACCATCAAGCCTCTTAACAATAATTAACACTTTTCTCTTCATTCACTATGATAATACTATTTCGTAATACGAGGGAACCTGTTTAAACAGTAATGAATATTGAGATGTATACAGTTGAAGAAGCTGCTTCTTTTTAAAGGAAATTTTTTTTATTGACCACCTCATCCTTAGCAACTTAACTAGAAAGTTAAACCTCCAATTCGATATCCTCAAATAATATGGACTATCAACAAAATACATAATTTTTTTCTTTCCGAACACATTCTCGGAAACTTCTCTTGCTATCAAATGATCTACATGCAACCCTACACCCAATGGAACAATAACTTTATCAACGAATTTATAGTCAGCAAGTTTCTGTTTAATTCTTTCTACTAAGCCTCTATCCCAACTAGATATTTTCCCAGAAAACAAAGTCCTATTGGAATAAATAAAATTATCTCCATTTTTCCTGAAAAAACCATCAATAACATCTAAGTTTGTTGGTTTCAGTCCCAATTTCGCCAAAGCTTCACGGTCTTCTTCTTCTCTTACCTTTTCATATCGACCCGCATTATCAAATCCAAAAACAGCCAGATGTCGTTTCAAAGATAAAGAAACATTTCTAGCTCGAAACGAGGTAAATAGATTAACAACCTCTACCTTAATCCCTACCTGCTGCCAAAAAAGAATATGATCGCAACAACTGAAGATTGCATCATCCATATGAGGGGATAACACCAAATACTTCTTCATTACAAGCGAAAGTTAATAAAATAAGTTATTTCTCACATCGTCTTTTAGAAAACCTGGTTTATGTAAAAATGGCGGGTAAAAGTTCGCTTCTCTGAACTCTCGACAATGCTGAGAAGGAGATTGGAAACGCATACAATAATTTATCACCTCATCAGCTTTATCAACTAAACCTTGGTTTAAATAAAGATTTGCCAGCTCTACATGCAATAAACTCAATGTTGGATTGAGATACACCGCTGTCTGGAAAAAATCTTTTGCATAATCATTAGATCCATTTTCATAAGCAATCATACCCATCATGTAGTAAATATTTGAAACAATCGAAGAATAAGAAACCAGGATGGCCTGGGGCAAAAATCCCTTTAGAAGGTTGGCTACTTCGCTTTTCATTGTATCGTTCACCCCCGCCAGCCCACTGGAAACATCCGAATCAAAAATTACTTCTGGGTAGAAAGTCTGATTTTTCTCAATAAAAAAATTAGCCGACTTATCAAGATTCTCAATTGATTTATCCAAATTACCAGTAGTTAAATAAAACCAAGACTTAAGTAAAGGTATTTTAGGAAGCAAAATTTCGGGCTTCTTTGTATATAAGTAAATAAACTCCGAAAAAAACACCAGGCAGAACAAAAAGAGCACCAGACAGAACCAAAGAAAAACTTTCCTTAGAGTTATCCTTTTATTCATGTAAGTAAGTATAACTCAAACCTCAATCTTCTCTCCAGATAGTTAAATAAGAAGATGATAAGATAAGATCAAAAGGCACGGAAGAACCGCAAGAAAAAAATGGAAAAAAAATCCTTTCCCTATTTTTTCATACTTATCAGATCGTGGAATTGTTATCGAAATTTACTCAAAAGTATAAACTCCGCATTAAAACAAGATTATCGGAATTTTAAAATACTATTTATTGACGACGCCTCTAACTATTCAAACAAACAAAAAAACGTTATCAAGAAAAAACTAAAAAGTCACATCGCCGTTTTTAATTCCAAAAGAAAATTCGCTGTATGCAATGCTTATTATTTGTTAAAAAACTTTGCCGACAAAAAAAATGCTGTGGTTCTCAATCTGGATGGAGATGATTGGTTACTCGATACATCCGTGTTGTCATACCTATCAATGGTCTATCAAAAAAGTCCTCATTGTCTCCTTACCTGGGGAGAGTGTGTATTTTGGAATGGAAAGACGTACTCAAAACCTTCCCGCTTAATCAAGCCGTATACCAATATTTCCTATCCTCTCAAAGTAGTTAAAGAAAGTTCGTATAGACGTTATCCATTCCTTCCTCTTCATCCCCGAACTTGGAAGGTATCAGTATTTAACCAAATAAAGAAGGCTTCTTTTCTCCGCCCCGACGGCACCTGGCTTCAATTCGCTGAAGACCAAGCATTATTTTATCCTATGCTCGAAATGGCTAGAGGCAGATATAAAGTTATAAAAAAACCTCTATATGCTCATAATACCACCACAAAACTGTCTGACGCTAAAATAAACCTAACCCAGCTTTTAAAAGATGAGCTGATTATCAGAAAGAGAAAATCGTACGAAAAGTTCAAACAAACAGCTTAGAAATCGTAAATGACGAATTTAAAATATATTCGTTAGATTAAAACTAATCAAAAATCCATTTATGAACCAATCACCTAGAGTCGCCTATCTTTACCACTCCAGAATATTATTTATTCCATTAGTTGGAACCATTCTCTATAAACTACAACTATATTTATTTGAAAAGGGATTAGTTAACATTGTTTACGTTTCTAGAAAAGAAAACAAACTACGGGACAAACTTCTCAGCGGTATCTCAAACAAGACTAACTATGTTGTTTGCAGATCAGTTAAGATTGGAAGAATTTTTGAGAAAGTCAAATCCGAGAAAATCTTAGACGTAGACAATACAAATTATTCAAAGTTAACTCAAGAGGAAAACTACTCTCTGATGTGGACACTTACCTTTTCAGATTCCATAACAACAGAAACTAAAAAATCGCTTAATGACTTCATTCCCGAAAACTTTCCCATCAAAAAGACAATTATCATTCCCTATAACGACTCATTTGACGTAGTTTGCGATTATATTTTTCAAACTGCCAAAATTCTGGCCAATCAGGGTAACATCGTCTACCTAGTTACAATTGGAAATCCCATTTCAATGCTTAAATATCTATTTGGCAGAAATCAGAGAGAGAAAGCCAGCCGTCAAAATTTCTTTGCGGATAATAACATCATCGTTGTCCAACCTCCCACTCTATTTCCGTTTAGACTTCTAAAAATAAAATTAATAGCAACCATAAATAAACGCTACACCCTTTTTTACATAACCCGTTTTATAAAATTTATTCGCTCTGATCTTATCTGGTGTTTCGACCCCGCTGACATTGAATTAGTCAAACACCTTCACAAATCAGTCACAACAATTTACGACTGTGTTGATTACTTCTCCACCCTCGACCAAGATATAAACAAGAAAATTCAAAGGGATGAAAAGTCACTTCTTAAACACGTTGATTTTTTCTTTGTTAATTCCCACGCTCTTAGAATAGCCAAAAGCCAAATCCGAAAACCAGACTCTGTTGTTCCCCAAGGCTTTGATCTAGACACCTTCACCTCCGAGGGTCTACTAACGAATCAAGAAAAAAGAGAGGTCCAAACTTTAGAAAAAATCTTCCGAAAAATTCCCAAACCCATCGTCGGTTTTATCGGCAATCTAACCTATCGCCTTGACTTTAAGCTTTTAAATTCAATTATAACCGCCCTACCAAAGGTGTCGTTTGTTTTCACTGATGCTTTCTTGCCCATGCCTCAAGATGATAAATTCGTCAGTACCGAAGCCTTAATCAAACAAATAAAACAACTGAAAAATGCTTACCTCATTCCTAAAACAATAAGTCGAAAAGTAGTCAAAAGAATTATCAAAGAGTTTGATATCGGCATGATTCCGTATGACACATCATATGATTTTAATAAATATTGTTATCCAATGAAATTATTCGAATACTTCTATATAGGTATTCCTGTTATTTCTACACCAATCGAAGAACTCAAAAGATTTTCCAAATTTGTAAAAATCGGTAATGACTACAAAGAATGGAAAAGTCACATAAAATATTTGCTTTCCCAACCTTGGCCTCACAATTATCATAAAGAGCAATTAAAGTTAGCAGCAAAAAATAGTTGGAATAATAAAGTTTCGCAAATATTGAAATTTGTATTAAATCATCATTAAGAATGGAAACTAAACCAGTGAAAAACAATTTTTATAAAAACAATGGTGTAACTATAGCTGTCTGCACATATAACCGCAAAGATTTATTACACTTTTGTCTTAAATCAATACTTAATCAAATAAAAAACAAGAATAATTTTGAACTTTTAATTATTGACGACCACTCTACCGGTAATACAAAAAAGTATATTACTAAACTTTCTAAAAAATATAAAAATATCAGGTATTTCTTCTATGATAAAAATGTTCCTGTATCAACATTGAGAAACAAAGCCATCGCTTTATCTAAATACAATTTTTTACTATATCTGGATGACGATGTAATATTATCTAAAAATTATATCAAGAGCCTTCTTCAGATCATCAAAAAAACAAATAAAATTGCTATATTTGGAGGGCCTATCGTACCAATGATTAGTAAGAATGTTAATAAAAATAATGTACCCACCTGGTTTACAAATAATATAAAAAGGGGTTGTGCTTACGCTTATCTCTACTGGAAAGAAGAAGTTAAAGACCTGGTATTCCCCGAATCTCTACATACTGCAAACTGCATTTTAAACCTTCGGTTATTGGGTTCAAATGCATACTTCGATAAACAATTTGGAGAAAGCGATAAAAGAAAAATCGTCGGAGAAGATGTTGAATTATGCTGGAGAGCTATTAAAAATAATTTATTGGTAAAATATTTTAAAAGATTAGAAGTATTACATCAAATTCCCTCTTCAAAAATATCAAAAAAATATATTTTTAAGAAAAATATTATATGGGGAAAAACAGAAGCTAAACTTCACCACATGTTTATACAAAACAGAATAATATTGATGAATAATATCAAGGATAAATTAATAAATATATTATTTACTACCAAGATCCTAGTTTTCAATTTCCTTCAAGCTAAATCCAATTATTATTTACTATCAAAGAGCTTATATAATTTATCGTATATATTTACATCTATAAAAATATTTCTATCTCGTTATTAAACAAATTTGATAATTATCTAAACATCTAGTAAATTACAACAATAAAATTTCTATGGAAGTGGATTTGAGAAACACTTTGAAGAAACATGCAAGCATTAGGCATCAATCAGATTTATTCAAGGGTAAAAACACCCAAAGATATTCCTGCCTTAGAACGATTCAACTGGACTGTACAGGATGAGTGATCATCAGTATCTGAAACCGGACTTGATGATATACAAGAGGCAAACACTAACCTTACTCAATGGCTTACCATCTACAACAACGTCAGTCCACATTAAACCCTTGATTACTTAATACCAATTGAGTATGCTACTAGAAAGTTCAAAACGTCACTGACGTGGTCGTCCAACATATATATTTGTCTTATTAATTTCCTTTTGTTAAAATTTTAATAATTTAATCATTCATGTTTACGTCAATAAAGCAATTAATTATCTTAATAACTAAATCGAATAAGTTTTGGTTGATTCCAATTATCGGAATCCTTATTCTAATAGCAGGATTGATAATAATAACTCAAATTTCCCCTCTGCCAATTTTTCTTTATCCAATATTATGATCGCGGTGACTCGTAAATTAAATACCATTTTCGTGAGAATTATTTTAGTATTTGTTTATTTCGCCGGTGTCGGAATCGCCTACATTCTATATCGGTTTTCAAGTGGGTTCCCCAATAATTATCAAACTTCTTTCTGGAAGGATCAACAAAATGACAAACCAACAATATATACTTCTCCTTATTAACGGTGAAAATACTCGGTATTTCTGCTTTCTACCATGATAGTGCTGCGGCACTTATTATAGATGGAAAAGTGGTCGTAGCCATTGAAGAAGAGCGTTTTTCCAGAATCAAACACGATAATCAATTTCCATTTCAAGCTATCGAATACTGCCTAAAATCACTTGGACTATCTATAGCTGATATTGACATAGTAGCTTACTATGAGAAACCACTTCTAAAATTTGAACGCTTACTTGAAACATTTGTTGAAACGTACCCTTTTGCTCTTAAGCCGTTTTTATTTTCAATCCCTGATTGGATAGGACAAAAAATTAAAGTTGAGCATATTATAAAAAATACAATAGGATTCAAAAAAACAATTTATTACATACCACACCACACAAGTCACGCAGGGGCGGGATATTATACATCTTTATTTCAACGTGCTGCTATTCTTACTATCGATGGTGTGGGCGAATATCAAACGACTGCATTATGGCAAGTCAAAGATCAAATATTAACCCCATTGTTATCAATAAACTTCCCCCATTCTATTGGTTTATTATACTCAACGTTTACAGCCTACCTGGGATTTAAGATTAATGAGGATGAATATAAAGTCATGGGTTTATCAGCATATGGAAATCCAATATATAAAACTTATATTGAAAAACTCATTGATATCAAGCCCGATGGCAGCTTCAAGCTAAACCTTGAATATTTTTCATTTCAGGAAAGCTTTCGGATGTGGAGTAATAAATTTGAAAAGTTATTCGGAAACCCACGTAAACCCAACGCTAAAATATTAAAAAAACATAAAGATATTGCTGCCAGTATACAGATGGTTATTGAAAAGTTGTACTTATTAATACTGAATCATCTCTACAACTTAACGAGCGAAAAAAACCTTTGTATTGGCGGTGGCGTTGCATTAAATGCGCTTGCAAACGGTAAGGTATATAAACAAACTAATTTCAAACGTATTCACATTTTAGGATCCGCTGGAGATAGTGGGGCGGCGATGGGTGCTGCGTTATTTACTTTCTACCGTATTATTTCTCAACAAGCCAAACACCACCACCTTCCTTCATTAGCTCTTGGTTCCAGCTACAGTGATGAAGAAATTCAAACAATACTGGATACATTTCCCGTTCTCTACCAGAGATACTCTAAAGAAAACGAGCTGTTAGAGAAAACGTCTATATTATTGTCAAAAAATAATATTATTGGATGGTTTGAAGGAAGATGTGAATACGGACCTCGAGCCCTTGGAAATCGATCAATCCTCGCCAAAACAAGTCCCAGATATATGAAGGATAAAGTAAATATTATTAAACACCGTGAACAATTCCGACCATTTGCCGGTTCTGTTCTTCAGGAACAAATACATAACCTGTTTGAAGTTCCGGAGAAAAATCACGCTTCACCATTTATGAATTTTTGCTTCCAAGTAAAAGATAATAAACGTCAAGAGTTAGCAGCAATAGTCCATGCAGATGGTTCTTGCCGAGTACAAACAGTAAACAATTACAACGGCAGATATTACAGATTAATTAAAATGTACTATAAACATACAGGTATACCCTGTATTCTTAACACGAGTTACAATCTTAGGGGGGAACCGATTGTCGAGCATCCAAGACAGGCTATTGAAGACTTTATTAAAACAGACATAGATTATTTGGTAATTGGTGATTTTTTAGTTACCAAACGAACCAGTAATTAAAAAACAAATGATGGTTAAACAGCTTTTAAAAATGTTTATCGGTTTAATTACTGTGCTTATTTTTTTTGAGTTAACGATTAGATTTCTATCACACCATTCACCTAAAATAAGGTTTTTCTCCAGTAGTCCTTATCAGCAACAATACCTTTCAAACATTTTTAACTGGAAGGATCTATTAACATTATATTGTTGTCAATTCCCCGGTAGTGAAATTAATGGCTTTATTTTTAATTCACACGGTTTTGAAACCCCGGATGTTCAATACCAAAAACCCTCCGGGACAAAACGGTTAGTACTTATTGGGGATTCACAATCTGTTGGCTATGTTCCCTATCATGACCATTTCAGCAGATTAACTGAAAAAAGGGTAAATGATTCACAACCCAATTTTCAGGTTATAAATCTTGGTGTTCTAGGTTTTGGACCATTAATGGAATTAAAAGTATTGGAGATGGAAGGATTACTTTATCAACCTGATATTGTAATGCTTACGTTTTTTGTTGGAAACGATTTCTATGATGATACGATTTATAGTCAAAGATATAAGGAAACAAGACATAAAATGCCGTTATGGACTTATCAATCCAGATTATTTTCGTTTTTAAGAAACAACATACGTTTCCGAATAGTAAAATATTTTTCTAGTAATAAAGATAAAACATCCCAACAATTTGGTGTAAATATTGGTAAAACCGATTATGATGAAAGTCTACCAACTTTTTCTAAAGAGCAATATTTTTATCTTGAAAGTGAGAGGGCTGAAATTATAGTCAAAAACAGCAAACTATATGACCATCTGGATCTGGTAACAAAAAGTATTCTGACAATGAAATCATTAACCGAACAGGTCAATGCAAAATTTATTGTTCTCGTTATCCCTGATGAATTCCAAGTAAACCCAAATCTTTTTTCTGAAATAATAAATAAAAAACCTACTAATACTAGTGTTATAAACAGCATGATAAAGTATATATATCGCCCCAACATCACCGAAAGAAATTGGTCAAATACAGATTATGATATAAAACTTCCACAGAAAATTCTAAAGGATTTTTTTATCGAAAATCATATAAATTATATTGATCTATTAGAAGAATGGGATGATAATCCTGATGCTGCCGGATACTATCTACCACAAGATACACACCTGAATCGCAAGGGAAATCAGTCCGTTTCAGATATTGTTACACCTGTTATAAGTGATTTGTTGAATGAGCAAGCTAACACCAAACATTAGTTCTAGCTATTGTGCGCTTGGCAACTCAAAGGAACAAGTACATAAATTCCCAATATTTTCCCACTTCGAAAGAGATCGCGTATTAAAATGCAGACTCCTTGATAATAAATATAATAAACTGTGATTACAAAAGATAAAATAAAATCATTTATACGGAATTTTGATATCGATATTGTCATAACAACAAAAGGTGGATCCACCCAATTGTTAAAATGTGTAACGTTCATCTCAAAAAACAACCCCCTCCCACATCAAATTATCGTTGTTGACAATAACGACGAATTTTCCGAAGAATTGTTTCAACAAATAAAGACAATATGTTCAAAAAAAAATCTTCATCTGAAATATTTATTCAAAACTAAAATTGGCTTGTCTAGAGCTAGGAATTTATGCTTATCTCAAGTTGATGCGCCATATTATGCATTTATTGACCAGGACGAATATGTGCATTCAAAATGGATTTCAAAACTTATAAATTTTCTTAATCTTCATAAAGATGTTGATGTTGTAACGGGAGTTAAAAAATCAACAGACCCGAATAATTATTGGAATATGATTTGGGATGAAATATACAGACCAGGGTTGACGTTCCAGGGTCCTGTCGATTTCGCGTCGAGCAGTAACACCTGTTACCGAACCAAATTTATTAGGAAAAACCATATTACGTATGACGATTCTTTCACAAAAAGTTCTGAAGATAGAGTCTTTTCGTATCGTTTAACACAAGCACACGCAAAAATATGCTTTTCAGCAAAAATTTGGTTATATCACGACTTTAGAAATACTTTTAAAAGTTTTATTCACCAATGGTTGGAATATGGAAAAAGCATGTTTACTTATCATCACAAATATCTTGACAAGTCCCTTCATAAACAGTTTAAATACTATATTAGCAGCTTGCATCCCACTAGGCTCGATACACCTTTGACACTATTACCAGGATTTTTATTACTTAACCTAACATATAGCTTTGGTTACCTTAAGGGATCATTACTTCAACTGAGAGATAACATAATTTTCAAGCTTACTCAAGTTTTTGTCCCCACAAAATCTACGTAATGCATTTGATCTTGCTCTCCGTCCAATTTTTTGAAATCTATTGTTGTGTAAGTACTTTTCAATTTCTTTGACCCAAGCATCCAAATTATTATAGTCCAAAACAGAACCACCATTAGTCCCAATCGCTTCCGGAATACCACCTCGATTTGAACCAATAGTGGGAACCCCTTCCAATGCAGCTTCAACAATAACACGACCAAACGCTTCTTCCCAAAAGGATGGAACCAATAATACTTTTGTTTGTTTATATATGTCATTTATACGAACCTGACGGGAAATTACAGATACATTCGAATATTTCGAAAAGTTAACCATGTGATCATCTGACATCCAATTCTTAACGACCAAAAATTGTACATAGGGCATTTTCTCAATTATTTTACATAGCAATTCTGAACCCTTTACGATAGTTGGATTTATCATAGTTACATACTTTTTTTCCCTTAAAATTTCTCCTGAACTATCGGGAATAAGTTTCTGAAATGGCGGGTATATTACTTTATACTTTGAATGGCGAAGTAAAAGTCGATATTTTCTTTCACACGCATTTGATACATATATAACGTCGTATCCATAATAATCAGCAACTAATAAGGTTGGAATTTGCCATGCTTCCATATCATGAATTACGTTAAATACCGGCACAACTGTCCCAGCATTAATAATGTCCATAGCTTCGATAGCACCTTCTAAATATGTTATTACAGCATCCGGTTGAAATTCTAATAGAATAGCTTGCAGTACCTTACTATACTGCGCACTGTCATTAACCAAATGCCATTGAATACTTATATTTTTGTCTTTGTAAGTAACACCATACCATCTTTTTTCCACTTCCAAATGAAGTTGATATTTATAACCTATTTTTTGAATTTGAAAAGGAGTAATTTCTCCCCTAATACTATATATATTTCTAACCGATAAGGAATCGGATGCTTCATTGTAAGACCCTATCCATACCACTTCATAGTTCTTACTGGCCAAGTATTTTGCCCACAAATACATTGAAACACTATCGCCACCTACAAAAAATGGTGGAGTCGTTCTTCGAGACGTAATCAGCAATTTCTTTTTAGATCTTTTTACCATAACGAATCCATTCATCACAATTTTGAAAGACTGACGACGATAACAAACTGTAGGGTCTCTTCTTTTCCTGAAAAAAAAATTGTTTTTCATTTTTATAAAAAAACCCACAAAACCAACCAAATATATAAATTGTGTGTAAAAATAATAGAAATAACGACTGATTAGGTAAGTCATCAAACCATTCAATCCATCTCTTCCACCCTTCAGTCCACCAGCGGGAAAAAATCGGTTCGTGGGAGTAGATAAGATAATCAGTTATTCCTTGCCAAAAAAGTCGCTTTGTAACGCACATCCTGGTTAAACGTTCGTTCGTTAAGTAATGAAAAACTATACTGTCAGATCTAAATAACAATTTATTTTTATTACGTCTTAAAAATATCAACAATTCTGATTCTTCTCCTGAAAGATATCTATTTTGAAAAGATCTCCCCAGATTAGGCCGAAACCCTCCCGCCATTTTAATATTTTCCTTTGTAAAGAATAAATTTCCTGCAACGGGTACAAAAAATGGATCTATTATTAACTTATTTTCAGTTATTTCGGGTTCAAATTGAGAAAAAAGATATTCATACTGTTTATTTACGATAATCGAAGGATTAGGTTTGGATTGAATTCTACCGGCCACAATACTCGTATCTCCATTAAGAATCGGTTCTACCATATTCTTCAACCAAGACTTACCTTTTGGAACCATATCATCATCAATATATCCAATCACTTGATAACGAGAATAAAATAAACCTATATTTCTCTGAATTGACAACCCTCCCACAGAAGTATGTATATACGATATTTCACAGCTATTTCTATATAAAACGAGAGTTTTTTTAATTATCTGAATAATATCTTCCTTATCGCTTGCATCTACTATAATAATTTCGAATGGGAATGGAACCTTCTGCTTAGTTAATACCTTAATCAAAACCACACCTTTCAAAAAACGATTCCGTGTACAAATCACGAGTGATACACCAAATTGGGTCTCATTTCCCATACGAAAACTTACAAGCATTTCTAATATATCTAATAATTTACGGGGTTCGTTTTGACAAAATCTTATTTGTTAGAACAACTTTTTCTATCGTTGATATTCCAATTTTCTTTACTTTAAGTTAATCAAGCTCTGTTTCATTAAGATATCTATAACGTATCCCAAGAGAGACTTGCTTAAGAATGACACAAAAGTGGAGATTAAGACTTTCAGTCAGAAACCAGGTTAACTGCTTGTATTTATATTCAGAAATTAATTTGTTCCACATATAAAAAAGGGGGTTCCTGAATACTGTAATAAATAATATAAATACTATTTAGAATACCTATTAATTACATTAAGTACATTTCCTGTTATTTTAATAACACCCTTATCCAACCATACAACCGTTCTACAGTTTTTCCTTAAAAAGTCCATGTAATGAGTAGATATCATTATTGTTCCATCTCCCTTAAAAATATTTTGAATTTTCTTTAGTGCTTTCATTCTAAAATGCTCATCCACCGCCCCAAAACCCTCATCTAAAATTAAGATATCAGGATCAGAATTTACCGCTACGGAGAATCCTAAACGAAACTTCATTCCCTCAGAATATGTAAAAAGAGGCACGTCAATGAATCTTCCTATATCTGCATAATCTATGATCTTTTTTAACTTTGAATTAATCTCCGTTTTATTCATCCCTATAATCATCCCGTTTAAATAAATATTCTGAATCCCTGTTAAATCCGGATGAAAACCTGCCTCAAGATCAATAAGAGAAATAATTTCCCCATTTCTTTCAATCGTACCCGAAGTGGGTGAGCTTATACCCGTAATCAATTTCAGAAGTGTAGTTTTTCCCGATCCGTTTGGTCCAATTATTCCTATCTTCTCCCCCCTTTTTATCTCTAAATTAATATCCTTAAGAGCCCAAAACTCTTCCTTTTTTCCATTTATTAATTTTTCCACCAATGTGGGTTTTTCGTGGCGAACGATGTACTTTTTTGAAACATTCGTCAATTTAATGGCAATGTCAGTATTTTTCATATTCTCACAACCAGTCGTCGAAGTTCTTACTTTCCCTCCTAAAAACCATTATGCCCACTAATGCAACAATAATGATTAGAAACAAATTTATTGAAAACATACCAAGTCCGGGAGAAGAAGCTGAAGCAAAAGAGTCTTGAAATAACTGAATAACTGATGTTAAGGGATTTAGCCTCCATATCCACATTGCACTTTTAGGAATTACGTTAATAGAATAGACAATTGGGGTTATATAAAACCATATGATAAGGACTGCCTGGACAAAAAAGCTTATATCCCGAAAACGAACATTTAGGGCAGATGTTAACAAGCTTAACCCTATAGTAAATACCAGGAGCATCATTATAGCTAAAAATAATTTTGGGAAACTAAATATTGAAAACGTTCCTGCAATCAATATCGGAGGAATCAAAAGACAAAAAGCAATCATGAGATGAATAAGGTTTGAAATAATTATTGACAAAGGAATTACTTCACTAGGAAATCTTGCCTTTTTAATAAGTGACCTTTCATTAACAATTGAAGATGTCGCTTTCGCTAAAGATAAACTAAAAAAATTCCAAACCAATAACCCAACTAATAAATATAAATAGTAATTTTTTATTGGCTCCTTAATGAAAAAACGGAACACAAAACCAATAACTATCATTTGAAGAAGCGGATTAACTATTACCCACAAAAA
>Ga0209541_10005298_pt1 | contig 22576 bp, 20 predicted proteins | sample RifCSPlowO2_01_FD_184027 | JGI IMG/M metagenome (GOLD analysis project Ga0209541, IMG submission 184027) | Groundwater microbial communities from Rifle, Colorado - Rifle CSP2_plank lowO2_0.1 (SPAdes) (version 2) | ecosystem: Environmental > Aquatic > Deep subsurface > Groundwater | place...
TCTGAGGAAGCTAGCGCCGCGCGAGAAAAAGGAGAAGTGATCGCGAGCAGAATATTTTTTACGGCCGAGTGGCCCGAAAACGCGTTCAAGAAAACAAACAGCGCGGCCACGGCCGCGAGCGACGCGAATATCTTAAGTTTTTTTTTGAAAGAGAGCATAAATCACTGCGAAATGTCATTTTCTGTCATTCCCGTGCAAACGGGAATCCAGATTTAATCCATTTCTGCCTGGATCCCCGCTTTCGCGGGGATGACAGAAAGCCAAGACAACAATCAACTTTCGTATTGCGACTTCACCAAAATATCGGAAAAAGTTTCCAGATTTTCCAAGATAACTCCAGTGCCGATGACGACGGAAGTCAAAGGGTCTTCGGCAATACGGACCGGGATCTTGGTTTCTTCTTCTATCAGCGTGTTTAATCCGCGCAGAAGCGAACCGCCGCCGGTCAGCACTATGCCGTTTTTGGTAAGATCAGACACCAGTTCCGGCGGAGTTAACTCCACCGCCGCCTTGACGGCGCTCACCAATATTTTCACGGAATGCTCCATCGCGCCACGAATTTCGTCGCTTCGCACCAATACCTCTTTCGGCAAGCCGGAAAGCAGATCGCGCCCACGCATATAATCCTCCCGCTCCTCTTCCGCCGGGTGCGCCGAACCAATTAATATTTTGATTTTCTCGGCCGAAGTCTCGCCCAAAAGAAGCTTGTATTCGTCGCGCGCGTAGCGGATGATGTCCTGATTCAGTTTGTCGCCGGCCACTTTCAAATTTTTAGAAACGACGATCCCGCCCAAAGACATCACGGCGATATCCGTCGTCCCGCCGCCGATATCCACGATCATATTGCCGATCGCGTCGTGTATCGGCATACGGGCGCCCACCGCCGCCGCCACCGGCTCCTCCACCAGATAAACTTCCCGCGCGCCGGCATTGCGCGCCGCGTCCTCCACCGCTCTTTTTTCCACTTCAGTGATCTGCGAAGGAATGCCGATCACCACGCGCGGTCGCGGCACGTAGGCGAAAGAATCTTTATGCACGCCGTCAATGAAATACTTGAGCATCTGCTCCGTCACTTCAAAGTCGGAAATCACGCCGTCCACCAGCGGCTTGCAAGCGACGATGTGCTGGGGCGTCCGGCCGACCATATCTTTGGCCGCTTTGCCGATGGAAAGCACCTGGCCGGTTTTCTGGTTGATCGCGACGTATGACGGTTCGTTGATGACGATCCCCCGCCCGCGCACATACACCAGCGTGTTGGCGGTACCAAGGTCAATCCCCATATCTTTAGAAAAATAACCGAATAAACGATCTATCATAAATGAATGACGAATTATGAATTACGGAGCTAATCTTTCTGTCATTCCCGTGCAAACGGGAATCTAGATTTAATCAATATTGACTGGATTCCCAGTCAACCCCACACTCAAGTATTGTAGAAATTTTCATACTTTGCTTGAGTGTGGGGTCAAGCTGGGAATGACATGAATAATTGAAAATTATTTTGCAGATAATAAACAACCAACAACACCGCCCACCGCCACCATTTTCACCTGCTTGCTGCCCCGCCTTTTGATTTCCGCTTTTTTAGCTTTCAATGTTTTCTCGGAGATAACAATTCGCGCTCGCGCTCCGATCAAATCGGCGTCGGCGAATTTCTGGCCGGGCGGCGCGTCGGGCCGGTCGTCATACAGCACGCTCACTCCTTCATCTTTCAGTTTTTTGTAAATTTTGGCGCTTTCGGCAAAAACCCGCTTGGCGACCGCGCGATCACTGCCCGGCAAAGCTAAAATATGCGCTTCGTAAGGCGCGAGTTCGCGAGGCCAAACGATGCCGCGCTCGTCGCTGTGCGTTTCCACGACTGTCCCCAAAATCCGGCCGAGGCCGAGGCCATAGCACCCCATCACGATCGGTTTTCTTGAGCCGTCTTGATCGGTAAAAAAAGCGCCCATTGTTTGCGAAAACTTCGTGCCGAGCGTGAAAATATTGCCCGCTTCAATCGTTTTTTCTTCTTTCAGCGCGCTACCGCAAAGCGGGCATTTTTCTCCGGCTTTTTGCCCAGCGATTTCAACATTGCGCGCCCAGCCGCATTTTGAGCAAAAGATAATAACATCCTCACCAGCCGGCGTGGGCACTTGGAATTCGTGAGAGAATTCTTTGGAAAAAGATCCTCCGCCCGCTTCCGCCACGATCACGCCCGCGAGGCCGCAGCGCTTGAAAATTTTCAAATAAGCTTTTTTGACGGTTTCGTAATATTTTTCTCTGTCTTCTTCGGACGCGTGAAAACTATAAAGATCTTTCATAATGAACTCGCGCCCGCGCAAGAGCCCGGACTTGGAGCGCAATTCATCCCGGAACTTGGTCTGGATTTGATAAAGATAAAACGGCAAATCTTTGTATGACCACGATTGCTTGCGTACGATGTCGGTAATCACCTCCTCGTGTGTCGGACCGAGAGCCAGTTCGCGCCCCTGCCGGTCTTTGAGCTTGTACAAATCGTTCATCGTCTCCCAGCGCTTGGTTTCCTCCCAAAGCTCTTTGGTTTGTAAAGCCGGCATCAAAATTTCCTGCCCGCCAACCGCGTTCATTTCTTCCCGAATGATATTTTCAATTTTTTTAAGCACCAAAAACCCTAGCGGCAAAAAAGAATAAATCCCGCCGGCCAGCTTGTCCGCGTAACCGCCGCGCGCGAGCAGGCGCGCGTTCGCGCTCACCTCGTCTTTGGGCGCTTCTTTCTTTGTTTTAATAAAAGCCCGCGATTGCAACATGCCTTAAGAGTAACAAGTATCAATATAAAATTCAACCCCTCACTCGCAAGCAAGCGAGGGGTAAAAAAGCAAGAATTACCGCTAAATCAAAACAATTTTATCACGTCGCGCGCCGTGACGAGAATCATAAGAAATATGAGCAAAACAAAACCGGTGGTGTGGATGACGCGTTCGTATTTGGGAGCGACCGGCGAACCCTTGAGCGCTTCAAGCAGAAGAAAAACCGCCCGACCGCCATCCAAAGCGGGAAAAGGAAAAGCGTTGATGATCGCGAGATTGATTGATAAAATCGCCGCGAATTGAATGAGGTAAGCGAAGCCCAGTTGAGTCACCTGATGGGTCAGCACCCCGATGCCCACCGGCCCGGCCACCTCGGCCGTCATCACTCCGTGAACAGTCAGATTCACTATGATCGCGTAAAAAGCGGAGATGAAAAGCCAAGTCAGACTGACCGCCGCTTTCACGCCTTCAATCGGCGCGCGATACCATGAATACGAAATAATGCCGGTCTTCTCAAGCGCCACGCCCAGCGCCCCCTGGCCTTCGGGCGCTTCCACTCGGGGCATCACTTTTTTCTCTATCGCTTCATCGCCCCGCTTGATAAGCATCGTGATTTCTTGGCCTTTATGCGCGACAATAAAATCCTGCGCTGATTTCGTTTCCGCCACTTCCGTTTTCAAGCCATCGGTTGAAAACGCCGATATGGAATCACCGATTTTCAAGCCAGCCGCGGCCGCCGGCGAATCGGGCGCTACTCCGACGATCGTCACCCGCACATCACGCGTCTTCAGGCCGGAATCGCCCTCCACCGCTCCCGGCAAGCCATACCAAAATCCGAAAGACAAAACAATGGCCGCGAATAAAAAATTCATTGCCACGCCGGCCAAAACCACGGCAATCCGCGCGCCGACCGACTTAGATGAAAAACTGTCCGGCTCACCGCGCCCATCGCCTTCCTCGCCGTATATTTTCACAAAACCACCCAAAGGAATCATATTGAGCGAAAACCGCGTGCCTTTTCTCAAAAAAGAAAAAACCTTGGGCGGAAACCCAAGTCCGAACTCATCCACCCGGATGCCAGCGCGGCGCGCCGCGACGAAATGACCGAACTCGTGCACCAATATCAATAAAGCCAAAAGAGCGAGAAATATAATTATAGTGAGAATGATCATTAAATTATCGTTAGCGTAAACAAAACTTTTCTAAGAAAAGTGTGCGCAGGCCGAGCGGGCATGGTTCACTCTGCCGTTTCGGCAGAGTGAGAGCGAGGCCGAGGATCAAGCAGGATTTCCCCGCTGGGGAAATCAATGCGTCTTTTCGTGAAAAATTTTGTTTACGCGTTAGATTCTAACTTGTTAAAATTTCTTTCTCCTTTTTGTCGCGCAAATCTTTTATTTTTTCGTTGTTGAATTCATCCGCTGTTTTTTGGATCCGCTCTTTCGCGCGAAAAAAATCGTCTTCTCTTATCTCGCCGTCTTCTTTCATCTTCTGCGCGCGCTGAATCGCCGTTTCCCGCTCGCGGCGCAGAGCGATGCGCGTTTCTTCCGTTTTTTGGTTTAAAATCTTGACCAGCGCTTCACGCCGTTCCTGATTCAGCGCCGGCAATGTCAGCCGGATGGAATCTTTGTCCGCGATCGGCGCGATACCCAAAGGCGACTGCAAAATCGCCTTTTGAATCGGCTCCAAAGCGTTTTTATCCCAGGGCTGAATGACGATCGTACTGGGCGGCATAACCGATATATTGGCCACCTGATTTATTTTCATATTCTGCCCGTAGTATTCCACGCTGATACCATCCAATAAACTCGGTGTTGCCCGACCCGTGCGCAAAAACGCGATCTCCTCCCGGAAATGCTCCAACGTCTTCTCCATCGCACCAGTCATCTTTTTTATTTCTTCGTCTATCATTAAAGAGGTCGGGCTTCCGAGAAATCTGATCTCCGCCCGCTGAATTTAATTTAACATTAGGGCTATTTGTTTTCAAGATAACGAAAGTGGTTGAAATAAATTCTCGTTGTTGGAGATCGGATCTCGTCATATTGAATGTTAAGCTCAGCTCGGAAGTTCTATGTGGCGAGGTCGGGTTTCCAACAACGGGAATATTACCCAACTCGAAATAATATCCCAAAGACAAATAGCTCTAGTGACAACCGAGAATCAGCGGGCGGAAGTCCGACCTCGATTAACCACCTTCATCCCAAGCAAAATGCTTTTGGGGTCTTTTTCGTCTATCGTCATTATAGCAATTCTTTTGGCCGTGTCCAATTTCTGCACGCTCCAGTTGACGCCGCCGTCTTCCGATTTATACAAAAGCGTATCCACGCCGACGTTGATCATATCCGGATTTCCCGGATCAATCGCAATCGCGTCCACCGGCAGAGCTTTGGACGGTATCAGAATATTCACGAATTCCCAGATTCGCCCGCGATTATTTGATTTGACTAACCCATTGGCAATCGCGAGATACAGCGCGTCGCCGTTGACCGACTCTAAAATAAAGCTTGAGATCGCGTGGCGCGCCGATACGCGGGCCAGTTCTTTGTTGAAATCATGCCAGGTTTCTCCGCCGTCGGAAGAGCGGAACAATCCGCGATCCCGCGTCGCCGCATAAATTTCGTCGGTATTTCTCGGATTAACAACAATATCAATAATCTGCCCTGTAATCCATTTGGCCGCGTTCCAGGTTTCGCCGTAATCGCGCGACACGAAGAACCCACCTTGTTTCGTACCCATATATATGATATTGGACGCGGACGGATTAACCGCAATTGCTTCCACCGGATAATTTTCCAATTGCGTGAGATAAGTGCGCGTGAAAGAAATTCCGCCGTCAGTTGATTTTAAAAACATTCCGCGCTTATCCTGAAAGACTGCGAGGTAAATATTATTCACATTTTTCCCGTCTTGAACAATTTTGTAAACCAGCGCGTTGTCGGCCAGCACGCCGTTGCGGTCAATCAGCTTTTCCCAATTCTGGCCGTTGTTGAAACTGCGATAAAGCCCGGCGCCTTCCGTGCCGGCGTAAATGATATTTGAATTTTCTTTGTCAAAGACGATATCCAGCACGCTCACCTCGGGAAGATTCGCGTCCGCTTCCACCGCCGTTTGCGGAAACCAAGTCGCACCGCCGTCTATCGTGCGCCAGATAATCGCCTGTTGCGCGGATAATTGCGTCGCCGCTGGCTTTTCACTAGCCGTACCTAGACCTTTAAACAAAGGGAAAGAAGCAATGATATTGCGCAAAGAAACAGGCGAAAATACCAGGATCGCTCCGATTATCAATGACATAACTATAATGAGAGAAAGCGGTTTCATACGAATAGAATCTAGAATAAAATTTTATAAACATTGAATTACGAAATACTCATTTCTGTCATTCCCAGCTTGACTGGGAATCCAGTGAAGCTTGATAAATCCTGGATTCCCGCTTCCGCGGGAATGACAGAGAAACAAGAAAACCGCATTTCGTAATCCAAGGTTAGAAAATCAACGCGATATTTTCCAACACCAGCCTTTTGTTGACATTGGTCGTTTTCGCGAGATGAGACCAATAAAGCAATTCGGAAATGATATCGGCAATTTGGGAGGTCGTATAGCGTTTTTTGGCCAGCACCGACTTCATTTCTTTAACATAAAAATCGTTAATCGCGCAGTTGTCACATCCAGCCGATAAACACCCCAAGTCGCGGAAGAAAGACAGCCAGTATTCAAATATGTCGGCGTTGTCGTCTTCTTTGCATAAATCCTCTATTTTATTGAGTTTTTCGGCGGTATTGGAAATTATTAACTCTGTTAAATAGTAAAATATTTCTTTCCTCTTGTCAATATCATCTAATGCTTTTTTAGCGGTGCTCGAAAAGTTTATCTTTTGCACCCGCGAGAGAATCGTCGGTAAAATCATTGCTGGATAATTGGAGATCAAAATCAAAACACTGTTTAAAGGCGGCTCTTCCAGAATTTTCAAAATCGCGCTGGAAGCTTCCGGCTTCATCTTCTCAAACTCATCAACGATCACCGCTCTGTTTTTCCCGCCATGCGACGTGAGTGACAAAAATTTTTTAATCTCGCGAATTTGGTCAATGGAAATTCCCTGCTCTCCCTCCTTTACTCCCACCAGCATCAGATCGGGATTGAACGCGCCTTCGCCGAAGCCGGTCGCTTCCCGCGCGAAAGCGAGCGCCGCTTTTTTTTTGTCCGCCCCGCCAGCGCCGGCAAAAAGATAAGCGTGCGCACCATTGCCCGCCCTAAAAACATCTTTTAAATTTTTCAATTGATAATTCATTTAAGATATTTCTCTTTCGCTCTATTATGTTCGTCTAATGTTCTGGAGAATACTGTTTCTTTGGTCGGCTTTGAGAGATAATATAGGTAATCGGACAGCGTCGGATATATCGCCGCTTGGATCGCCCGCAATCCGGGGTTGGAAATCGGGCCTTTGGGCAGACCTTGGCGAGTATATGTATTGTAAGGCGTGTCGGTTTTAAGGTCGTCGCGGGTCAGTTCGCCGTGCCCGGTGACATAAGCCACTGTCGCGTCCGCCTGAAGCGGCATTCCTATCTCAAGCCGTTTCCACAAAACACCTGAAACCAATTTCATATCGTCGGTCGTGATCACTTCTTTTTCTATAATTGACGCCATCGTTACTATTTCAAAAATTGTTTTTGACTGCTTGCGCGCCTCTTCGCGCAAATCCGTGCTTAGCTTTTTATCAAAGTTATCCAGCATTTTACGGACCGCGTTTTCCAGACTCGTATTCTTTTCAAAGTGATAGGTATCAGGGAAAAGATACCCTTCCAATGAAACGCTATCTGGCGCGTCAGCCAAAAAGTCGTAATCTTTTTTGAAATCGCCGGCGGTTAAATCGGCCAGCGCCGGACTGCCGCTCACCAAAAACCCGGCCGCTTTGAGCCGCGCGTCTATTTCACGTAAATTAAATCCTTCCGGTATCGTCACCGCGACTTCATCACGCCATACTCTTCCTTCGGCCATCAGGCGCGCCATTTCCAACGGAGACATTCCCGAATTTAAAAGATATTTCCCGGCTTTCAGCGATCCGCCGATATCACTCTTCCAAACGGCGTATTTGAAAAAAAACCGGTCGGAAATAAAACCTTCTTTGGCCAGCCGCCCGGCAATCGCGCTCACGCTTTCCCCCCGCTTAATCTCAAAAACTTTCTCCGCGCGCGAGACCGCCGACAACGGTTTTTTAGTTTGCGCCTCCAGATAAAAATAACCGCCCGCGGCGACAATGCTGAATAAAATAACAATAAATATAATTCCAATGGCGATGATTCTCATACGTCCAATTTACCAAAACGACCCAAAAATTGAAAGAGCGGCGCCAAAGACACCGCTCTTTTCAGAAAAAAGAAGATCATGATCAGATTCCATCTAGGTCTTCGAGTTGTTCATCATCAATCAAGTCAGCGAGGTCTTTCAAATTATCAACGCTACGCTCAAGTTTTTTTATCTCTTCTTCAAAGAGCTGCCTATCTATCAACAAGTCTTGAATCGTTAACGACAATCCGTCGCGGCACGCTTCGCGAGCGCAAATGACGCCATTGGGCGATTCATCCATTCCCGCTATCGATCCGCAAACTACGCATTTGTCCAGCGTGAAAATGATTTTGTTCATTCTTTCACCTCCCTTCTTTGGTTATTATGATTATTTATTGATTAAAAGTGCTAAACTTTTTTCCAATACTCCGACAGTCTAATAGAAAATCATAAATAAGTCAATTTACAATTTATATCTGAAACTGCGGCGATGAATGGGAGAAAGGCCGTGTTTTTTTATCATCTCGTAATGCAATTTCGTGCCGTATCCTTTGTGTTTTTCAAATTGATACTGCGGATATTTTTCGGCATATTTAAGCATCAAGCGATCGCGCGTCACTTTAGCGATAATGGACGCGGCGGCGATGGAAAACACTTTTGCATCACCACCGATAATCGCTTTCTGGTTGGCGACCAGATGAGGGATCACTTCCCGGCCGTCTACATATACAGCATAATCGTCCAGACCAACAGCCCGGCATTTTTTCGCCACTTGTGAAGCCGCCTTGCGCATCGCGAGCAGGCTCGCTCGCAAAATATTCATTTTGTCTATCGCCTTTTCGTCAACCATACCAACCGCCCACGCCACGCGCTCGGCGGCGGTTAAAATTGCAAATATTTTCTCGCGCTTTTTGGGAGAAATTTTTTTGGAATCGGCCACGCCTAATTTTAATAAATCACTTTGAATTATATCTTTTCCTGTCATTCCCAGTCCCCGATCGTAGTCGAGGGCAGGCCCGACTGGGAATCCAGTGGAATATGATGAATGTTGGATTCCCGCTTTCGCTCGCCTCGCTGAAGCTTTGGCGAAGCGGGCGGGAATGACAGAAATCGGCAACAACGCTACCGCCGCCGCGACAACCGGCCCGGCCAGAGGCCCCCGCCCCGCTTCATCTACGCCGATTAAAACCCGCCCTTCGCGCCATATTTTTTCCTCCGCCTCAAAATCCATAAAAACACTCATTATCCCCTATTATACGATCGTAAAACAGGGGATATAAAATTAGTATTGCAAATTTTTATTATCAAATGACATGCCTTAAGCTTCCTGTTTTACTTATCTCAAAGATCTCAACATAATCAATCAATTTCAACTCCGATAAATCATCTATAAAATCTTTCGAAACTTTTACTTTACCCATCCAAACGCTTTTCTGAACTAATTTAAGGCCGATGTTTTTTAACGCGCTTCTTAGCCAGTCTCGTTTTTTCCTTTCCCTCTCCGGGATGTCAAACACCACAATAATAAATTTATCGCTTTCGTTTTTGTCATAAGCGGATACTTCGGGCAATCTGCCGGCATATCTTTCTTTAAGTGCCATTAATTTCTTTCGGCCCTTTGGCGTCAGCGTAACCAACTTTCCGGATTTCTGCTCTTTTCCTTTTATTAATCCGTCCTGTCTCAATCTGTATAAAAATCTCGCGTATCGCTTCCTATATTGCGCCAATTCTTGCCGTTGCCGTCTCTCCTTTTGAGCTTTACTAAACTCATATCTTAACTTACCGGCCGAAGCGCCATAGCCGGCTCTTAAAAACACTTCGAACAAATCCGCGCCGGAATCAACAAAATCTTTTATTTCTTCTAAAAATTTCAGAGTGATTTCTCCTTTCATTTTTTAAAATTTCGTTTGTAATAACATATTAATTCAATTAATAGGCAAATTCTACTCTCTATCAATTATATCCCCTATCTTACGATCGTACAATGGGGGATAAAGTTATAATATTTGTTTTCACCTTCTCTTAAAAAGAAAGGGGTTGCCCGATTGATTGCTTTTTAGCAAAATCCGGACAACCCCATAATTGTTTTGGTCGGCTACTGCCTGCCCCGTAGCGAGTGACGTCTACCCCGTAGGAAGCTTGCTTTCCTTCGGGGCTCTGCTACTGAGGCGGGAGGCTCGCCTACGCTAAAGCTTCGGCGGGTAAAAAGCCGGACACCGAACCGAAGCCGCCGAGCGGGCCGCCAACGAAGGCCGTGCCGAACTTGACCTTGCCGCCGTAGAAGCGGAAGAAGGGAGACTTGGAAAAGTCGCCATCGGCCTCCGGAGAGAACTCGTCGCCGGAACAATCCATGTCCAGTTCCTCCCAACGGACGAGCCGTTCGGGATGAGTGAGAACGATGGAACCGACCGCGAGACTTCCGAAACCGAACTCGTTGGCCACGAAGACCTCACGAGCCCGACGGACGGACTGGCCGCGATGGCGCATGCCCAGCTGACAAGGCACGATCAGGATGTCGCCCTTCTGCGTTTCGGCGATGAGATCCAGCGCATGCGCCGTGCGAGCGTGAACCCGCAACTGCGCCGGCGTGATCTGTCCCTCACGGTAGTTGTAGAACGACCGGGAGGCCGCGATCTTGGCGTGAACGAGCTGAACCGCCTGGCAATACTTCTGAACCGGATCGGTCACTTCGGGGAAGTGCTTCTTGGCCAGTGGGTCGACCGACGGAATGGCGAACCATCCTTCGGCACCCTCGGGGAGTGCAGGCAAGTTCTTGACGAACTCGATGGCGTGGCTCGGGTCGAGATCGAAAATCTTGGCAAGTGCCTTGATCTGAACCTTGATCGGCTTCGGCCCCTTGTACTCCTTGGGATACGCGCAACTGGAACGAACTTCCTCGTTGGCGTACTGGTTGGGCACGGACAGCTCGGCGATGAGCTTCGCGATCCCGTCCTGCAGTTCGCCACCGTGCTCGTTGAGCCGCTGGGCGCGCGCCTCGTCGAGCTTGGACTTGTTGTAGACGGCCTCGAAGAGACCGACTGCGTGGAGACCTTTCGGGTCTCGGCTGGTGATCAATGTCTGTCTTGTTTTTTTAGACATCGTCATCCTCCTTTCTTGGTTTGGGTTAAAGTGCTTTTATCTTACGCGACTGTCATAACATTATGAATGAATAAAGTCAAGGGTGGTAAATGATTTTTTGTATTGTTACAATGACGCTATGAAATTTGTCCATCTTCACGTTCATAGCCACTATTCTCTTCTTGACGGACTGCCGAAAATTGAAGGATTGGTGCTAAAAGCCAAAGCACTCGGCATGAACGCGCTCGCGCTCACCGACCACGGCTCGCTTTACGGCGCGATTGAATTTTACAAAACGGCCAAAAAACACGGCATCAAGCCGATTATCGGCTCGGAAGTGTACATCGCCGCGCGCGGTATGCGCGACCGCCAAGCCGGCTTTGACGACCGGCGCTTTCACCTAACGCTTCTGGCGCAGAACAACCAGGGATACAAAAATCTGATCAAGCTGGTAACCGTCGCTAACCTGGAAGGATTTTACTACAAACCGCGTTTGGATAAAGAAGCCCTGCGCTGTTATAGCGACGGCCTCATCGCGCTTTCAGGCTGTCTTTCAGGCGAAATTCCCCGGGCGATCATCACCAAAGATTTAGAGCGCGCCGAAGCGCTGGTTCAGGAATACAAAGACATTTTCGGCGACCGGTTTTATATTGAATTGGCTCATCACCCCAAAATTCAATTTTCCGAAGAGCTCAACCGAACACTGCTCGGCTACGCTGAAAAATATCAAATCATGATCGTCGCCACCTGCGACGCGCATTATCTGGAAAAAGACGACGCCAAAGCGCAGGATATTCTGATGGCGGTGCAAACCGGCGCGAAACTCGGCGAAGGCGACCGGTTCACGCTCGGCCAAAGCGACTTCTCGCTCAAAAGCGCGGAAGAAATGTACGAAACATTCCCCTATCCCAAAGAAGCGCTTGAGAACACGCAAAAAATCGCCGATATGTGCGATGTGGAGATTGAGCTGGGGAAGATTCAGCTTCCGTATTTTGAAGTGCCGGCCGGAGAAACCCCGCAAACATATTTGAAAAAACTGTGTCTGGAAAAAATGCCGGAACGATACGCGGAAATTACCGAAGCAATCGGACAACGGTTGGATTACGAGCTCTCCGTGATAGAGAAAACCGGATTCGCTTCGTACTTTTTGATCGTGCAGGATTTCGTCAACTGGGCGAAGAAAAACAGCATCATCGTCGGACCGGGGCGCGGCTCGGCCGCCGGCTCTATCGTCTCTTATATCCTCAATATCACTAATGTTGACCCGATCAAATACGATTTGCTTTTTGAACGGTTTTTAAACCCGGAGCGTATCAGCATGCCTGATATTGATCTGGACTTCGCCGACACCGGCCGGGATAGAGTGCTTGGGTATGTCGCCGAGAAATACGGGCGCGACCGCGTGGCGCAGATCATCACCTTCGGAACGATGGCCGCCAAAGCCGCCGTGCGCGACACTGGCCGGGCGCTCGGCCTGCCTTACGAATTTTGCGACAAGGTGGCAAAGCTCATACCGCCCGTTGTCGGAGCCACGCTCGCCAACGCGCTTGAGAACACGCAAGAGCTGAAAGAGCTCTACGAAAAAGACCCGGGCGCCAAAACACTTCTGGATATGGCCAAAAAACTGGAGGGTGTGGCGCGCCACGCTTCCACGCACGCCTGCGGAGTAGTGATGTCCAAAGAACCGCTTGATGAAATGGTCCCGCTTCAATACGCCACGAGATCGCAAGACGAATCGGGCGTGGCCATCCAGCAAAACGGCCAAAAGCAAATCGTCACCCAATACGAAATGCACACGATTGAAGATCTCGGCCTTTTGAAAATGGATTTTCTGGGATTGAAAAACCTTTCCATCATTGAGAGAACGCTTGAGCTGGTGAAACTGCACCGCCAAAAAGAAATCAATATGGACAAAATACCGCCGGACGATAAAAAAACATTCCGCCTGCTCCAGGAAGCCAACACCACCGGCGTGTTCCAGCTGGAGTCGGCCGGAATGAAGCGGTACTTGAAAGAGCTCAAGCCGACCGAATTTGAAGACATCGTCGCGATGGTCGCGCTTTTCCGCCCGGGCCCGATGGAATTGATATCTCGTTATATTGAAAGAAAACATGAACGAGAAAAAGTAGTGTATCTCCATCCGAAATTGGAATCAATTCTGAAAAACACTTACGGGATATGCATCTATCAAGAGCAAATTATGGAATTAGTCCAAAAACTGGCCGGTTTTACTTTAGGAGAAGCGGATGTTTTAAGAAAAGCTATCGGCAAAAAAATAAAAGATCTTTTATTGTCTCAAAAGGAAAAATTTCTGGAAGGCGCCAAAAAAAATCTGGTAGAACAAAAAATCGCCGAACAAATCTGGAATTGGATAGAACCTTTCGCCAGCTACAGTTTTAATCGTTCTCACGCGGTCTGCTACGCGATGATCGGCTACCAAACCGCCCTTTTGAAGGCGCACTTCCCGGCCGAGTTTATGGCCTCGCTGATGACTTCCGACTTCGCCGATGTGGAGCGCGTCGCTTTTTTAGTGGAGGAAGCGAAAAATATGAAAATCACGGTCACGCCGCCCAACATCAACCAGAGCTTCAAGAAATTCACTGTCGTGTCGGAGGAGGAAATACGTTTCGGCCTGGCCGCGGTGAAAAACGTCGGCGAGAACATCGTGGAAATAATCATCGCCGCGCGCGGCGACCGGCCGTTTTCTTCCGTTGAAGATTTTATTTCCCGCGTTAAACATAAAGACCTGAATAAAAAATCAATGGAAGCGCTGATCAAATGCGGCGCGCTGAACGAGCTGGGTGAAAGAGGCCAACTCTTGGAAAATCTTGAAATGCTGCTTGAATACATCAGGCAAAACAAAAAAAACGAAGAAAGTTCGCAAATGGGGCTGTTCGGTTCTGATATGATGAAATCAAGCTCTCTACGATTGCGCCCGGCCGAACCGACGACTTCCAGGCAAAAACTGCAATGGGAAAAGGAACTGCTCGGCCTCTACGTGTCCGATCACCCGCTCGCGCATCACAAAGATACATTGGAAAAACATTCAGTGCCGATTCACGACATTACTGACAATTCGGTGGGTCGGACGGTGAATTTGGGCGGGATGGTTTCCGGCATCAAAAAACACATCACTAAAAAAGGCGCGCCAATGCTTTTCGCTAATCTTCAGGATTTCAAAAATAAAATTGAGCTGGTGGTGTTTCCCGAGACACTGGAAAAGACAAGGGACTTGTGGCAGGAAGACAACATTGTTTTAGTTTCCGGCAAAGTGGATATGCGCAACGGCTCCTACAAGCTCATCTGCAACACAGCGAAAAAGATTTAGAACTTCACCCGGTCTTACTCATACAACTAGTCACCTGTTTGACGATCGTTAAACAGGTGACTAAACATAAAATAGTGTCGTTAAACAACTTGCCGCAAGGAACCGCCTCTGCTGATTTCAAAAATCTCTACATAGTTAATCATGTTTAATTCTCTCAAATCACTGATAAACTTTTTTGGTATTTTTACCTTCCCTATCCATACACTTTTCTGAAGTATGCGAAAATTTAAATTACGCAATGCCGATCGTAGCCAAACTCTTTTTCTTCTGTCAGCTTCGGGTATATCAAAGACGACGATAACAAAATTCCCGTGATTTTGGCGAGAATAAATGGGATCCGGCAAAACCGTTTCCCGTCTTTTCTTCAATTGTTTGATTTTTTGCGTTCCTTTGGAGGTAAGTTTAAAATTTTTACCTGATTGTTTACCTAATTTAACTATCAATCCATCTTTTTCCAATTTATTCATCATAGAATAAAATCTATGCCTGGATTCAATGATTTTTGTTTTATTTAATCGGCGTTTTGTTTTCTCTGATTCTATTTTATCAAACTCGCTCCGCATTCTACCTGAAGAAGCTCCGTAGCCGGCGCTCAAAAATGCTTCCGTAAGACTCATCATATCGGAAGCGAAATCCCTAATATGCTCAAGTAATTTTAAAGTAATTTTTCCTTTCATATTTTAATTTTAACCGGCAACTCTCATTCAGTCAACTGTTTGACGATCGTCAAACAGTTGACTGAATGTCTTAAAAAAAATATTTTGTGTATGTGTAAATAGGAGGCTGGCGTAAAAAAGAAGAACAGACCAAAGATGGCCTGCCCTATATTGTAAATGTTTTACCCGCGGCCACCGCAGGATGGCGACCTAAAACGATTATCCGGGGAATAGGCATGGATCCAGCCGAGCTCCGGAAAACCAAAATCGTCCCGATAGACAGCCGGCACCTTATGCGAATTACCGAATTGGGAGCCAATAGCATCCATATAGTGTCGAGACAGAACATCCGTGATAATACATAGGTTAATGACCTCAGCCGCAACAAGAGGAGATCTTGACAGAAACTTGAGAAACTCATTTTCTCCCTCTGCAGTCTTCTTTCTGACTGACTTGCCATCTTCCACGTCATAAATGTAATAAAATCCATCGGGCGTCTCAACCCGATCTTCGATTAAAAACGGATTTATGGGGGCATGACCACTCACTACTACCTTGTCATCACGCTTTATCTTTATCATCGCCATTCCCTCCTTGTTATTGGGTTGATATTCGGTTTTTAAACTGCTTTGAACTTTCGTATAAAATATACAAAACAAACTGCTTTCTGTCAACATTTAAAAATAAGTGGGGATTTGATACAATACTCGCTATGCAAGAAGAAAAAATCAATAAAATCAGGCATTCGCTGGCGCATCTTCTGGCCGCGGCGGTTTTGGAGAAAGATCCGGGAGCCAAATTAGGCATTGGGCCGGTGATTGAAAACGGCTTTTATTACGACATCAAAACATCCAAACCGCTCTCCGAGACGGACCTGCCCGCGATAGAAAAAAGAATGCGCGAATCAATAAAGCGCAATTTGGAATTCAAGAAAGAAGAGATTAGCGCGGAGCAAGCCAGAAAAATATTCGCCGACCAGCCGTTCAAGATGGAGTTGATTGATGAATTGAAAAAAGGCGGGCAATCAATCACAATCTATACAACTACTCTCTCTCAAAAGTTTCAAGTTTCAAGTTTCAAATTTCAAGATTTCACCGACCTCTGCCAAGGCCCACATATTGCCAACACGAAAGAAATCAGTCCGGACGCTTTCCGACTGACCAAAATCGCCGGCGCTTACTGGCGCGGTTCGGAAAAAAATCCGATGCTCACGCGCGTTTACGGCGTTGCTTTCGCGTCCAAAAAAGAGCTTGATGAATATTTGAAGCTGATGGCGGAAGCCGCCAAACGCGACCACAAAGTACTCGGCGAAAAACTGGAGCTTTTCACATTCTCCGAAAAAATCGGCAAAGGCCTCCCGCTCTGGCTACCCAAGGGCGCGCTGGTGAGAAAAAAACTGGAAGACTATATGCGCCAAAAGGAAGAAGAAGCGGGCTATCAATTCGTCGTTACTCCGCACCTGACCAAGAAAGATTTGTACGAAACCTCCGGCCATCTCGCGCATTACAAAGACGATATGTACGCTCCGATCAAGATTGAAGAAGAAGATTTTTACTTAAAGCCGATGAACTGCCCGCACCATCATATGATCTATCAAAGCAAACAGCATAGTTACAAAGACCTGCCTCTGCGCCTCGCGGAATTCGGCACCGTTTACCGCTTTGAGCGCTCGGGCGTGCTTTCTGGCCTCATCCGCACGCGCGGCTTCACTCAGAATGACGCGCATATTTACTGCGCCAAAGAACAGCTCGCGCCGGAAATAATCAGCATCTTAAAAATGTTCAAGAAAGTTTACCGCGATTTCGGCATCAAGGATTATTATTTCCGCCTTTCCCTGCCCGACTTCGCCAACGCCGAAAAATACGGCGACATTGAAAATAAAAAACTCTGGGAATCGGGCGCGCGCTCGGCTCAATACGCGCTTGATAAAATCGGCATAAAATACGAAACGGCTTTCGGCGAAGCCGCCTTCTACGGACCGAAAATAGATATCCAGATAAAAAATGTTTTGGGCAAAGAAGACACCATCGCGACCGTGCAGATTGATTTCTATATGCCCGAACGGTTTGATCTTTCCTACATAAACGAAAAAGGCCAAAAAGAAAGGCCAGTGGTCATCCACCGCGCCATTATGGGTTCGTTTGACCGTTTCTTCGCCTTTCTGATTGAAAAATACGGCGGCGCTTTCCCGCTCTGGCTCGCGCCTGTCCAAATGTGGGTCGTGCCAATCGGTTCACGCCACAAAAAATACGCCAAAGAAGTCTATAAAGCGCTTTTAGCGCAAAATATCCGGGCGGAGCTGAAAGACGAAAATGAAACAATCGGCAAAAAAATCAGAAACGGCGAACAGCAAAAAATCCCGTATCTTTTGATAGTGGGCGACAAAGAAATGAAAAGCAAATCGGTCGCCGTCCGCCGGCGCGATAAAGGCGACCTCGGCGCCAAGAAATTTAGCGTGTTTATCAAACAGCTCTCGGAAGAGATAGATAAAAAGAAATAAAAAAAGCGCCTAGCTAAATTCTTTTGGAACGAAGCTTTAGGCGCTTGAGGCTTGTGGCCTCTTTTTTTGGGCTGGGTGGCGCGGAAGCTACAATAATATTGCAACTTGAGCATTTGCGCCACCCAAAATTTTATAAAAGTACTAATGTTGTAAGTATAACAAACGCAAAAACAATGTCAATAGAAGTTATCCACAACCCCGCCTAAGTTTTTGGACTGTTTTTCCCAAACTATGGAAGTTCAACTTCCATAGTCAATGTCGCGCGCTGAAAACCGCGTCATCGTTTTTTTAAACAATCATGAATTATTGTCCAAAAATTTTGCGCGGGCAAGCTAAAATAGTCGTTATTCTCGGGCCAACCGCTTCGGGCAAGTCTGATTTGGCGGTTAAACTGGCCAAAAAATTTAATGGCGAAGTAGTTTCGGCCGACTCACGCCAGGTTTATAAAAAAATGGATATCGGCACCGGCAAAATCACCAAAAAAGAGATGGCGGGAGTCTCCCACCATATGCTTGATGTTGCCTCGCCCAAGAACCGCTTTGACGTCGCGCGCTATCAAAAAATGGCGCACAAAAAAATCGCCGACATTTTAAAACGGGGCAAACTGCCGATCGTCTGCGGCGGCACCGGACTTTACATTAAGGCGATTGTTGAGAATCCGAGCTACCCCGACATCCCGCCCGATTGGAGACTGCGCGAACAACTTGATAAAAAAACGGCTGAGCAACTCTTTGCCATGCTCAAAAAATTTGACCCGGAGAGAGCAAGAAACATCGACGCCAGAAATCCGCGCCGGCTGATCCGCGCGATTGAAATAGCCAAACACTCCGGCAACCCGCGAACGCAGAAAGCGGAGCAGTCGTCGTATGACGGCAACCCGCGAACGCAGAGAGCGGAGCAGTCGTCGTATGACGGCCAAGTGCCGACGGTAAAAACAGCGCCGAAATACGACGCGCTTATTTTAGGCGTCAAGCCGTCTCAAAAAAAATTAAAATCAGCGATCAAAGCGCGCCTTCAAAAAAGAATTAAACAAGGTATGATCGCCGAAGTGAAAAAACTCCGCGCGCGGGGAATTTCGTGGCGCCGGCTGGAAGAACTGGGTTTGGAATATAAATATGCGGCGCTATATCTTCAAAACAAAATGGGCAGAGAAGAGATGATAAAAATTCTGGAAACCAAAATCAACCAATACGCCAAGCGCCAAATAACCTGGTTCAAAAAAACACCGAACGCGCGCTGGATAAAAAATTACAGGGAAGCAGTCGCGCTAATCAAGGATTATGACATACCTTAAATAAACAAAACCTTTCTCCTCGCCAACCATCTCCGCGTCAGACAAATTATCCTCGCTCGTCGTCGCTCGCTTAACAGAAAATGACGAACTCGCTTGCTAGCTCAAACAGCGTCATTTTCCTACTCGCTTCTCCTCACTCGGTAATTTGTATCTGTCGCTCCGACAGGTTAGCTGCGGGAAAGGATTTGTTTAATAGAAAAGGCTAACTGTCTTAAATAAAAAACAGTTAGCCTTTCGAAATAAATTCATCGGGAGATTATTTGCAAAGCATCCAGATTAGCCGGATCTGTAACGATTTCTTTCGCCTCGCCAATCGTCATCCAGCGAGTAGCGTGAAATTCTCTCGGATCTATGTTAAACCTGTTGCCGTCTGTCGGCATTGAATACCAAATGTCAAAATGCTCTTTGCACGGCTGCGTCGGATGACTGATGGGAGTGATAGTGAGCAAAAAAGGCGTCTGTGGCTCTTTGAAAAAGCATTCCAAACCGAGCTCTTCTTCAATCTCTCGGTTTAACGCCTCAAGCAATGTCTCGCTGGCGTCAATATGGCCGCCGGGCGAAAGCCACAACCCAGACTTTTTATGATGCGTAATGAAGACTTTTTTATTCTCCGGGTTAAACGGTAAAAAATAAGCGCAAAAATGCGTCTTGGAATCTTCATCTCTGGTCAACATTTCTTTTTCCAATCTTTCCAAAAAAGCGTTGTAAACCTGATTATTTTTACAGATCGCCCTGTTTGTAATGCTGAAAATCTGCCCGTAAAGTTCGTTTTTTAATGTTCTGTTCATCTATATTCTCCTTTCTTTTGTCTATCTGTTTAAACTAATAAGTAAAAATACCACGGTTTTATAAATATTTCAATATTTCCAAAAAATCCTTTTTATCGGTTGAGGCTTTGCCGATGAGGAGGCCTTCCAGGCCATCTTGATTAATAAAAGAAGGCGCGTTTTGAGCGTTGACCGACCCGCCGTAAAGCACTCGCAGAGCTGAGGCGATTTTGGCGCCGTAGATGTCGGCGACAGTTTTTCGGATATAGAGCGCGGCCGAAAGCGCGTCGTCGGGCGTGTCGGCAACACCCGTGCCGATCGCCCAGATCGGCTCGTACGCTACCACCAGTTTTTTTATGAACGGTGGCGGCACGCCGGCCAAATCGGCGCGCACTTGCTCCGCGACTATTTCCGGCACGGCTTTTCTGTCTTCCCTCTCGCGCTCCCCCACGCACAATATTGCCGTCAGCCCCGACTCCAAAACATGCTTTAGTTTTTTATTGATCATTTCGTCCGTCTCGCCTAGCCGGTTGCGCCTTTCCGAATGCCCGACAATCGCGTATTTCACTCCAAACTTGCCAAGCATCGCCGTCGTAATCTCGCCGGTATAAGCACCTGATTCTTCCCAAAAAACATCCTGAACGCCCAACTTGACTGACGACTGCTTGTCCGCCGAAGCCTTGGCGAAGGCAGAACAACTGACGACAAACGACAAATAAATAAACGGCGGGCAAATGACAACCTCGGCGCTCTTTTTAATTTTGGTTTTGCTCACTGCGCCGACGAGGTCAGTCGCCTTTTTGCTATCCGTGATATACGCTTTCCAGTTGGCGATTATAAGTTTCATAAGAGGTCGGGCTTCCGCCCGTTGATTCCCAGCTACCTCATTGCTATTTGTCTTTGCAATAAGGTAGTAGAGTTATTAAATATTCCAGTTGTTGGACATCGGATCTCCGAGTCAACGGGCGGAAGCCCGACCTCAAATGCTTCTTAAGAATTTTGCCGCGTCTTCTGGAGTGATTGAAGAAATTTCAATACCCGTGCCGATTTCAAATCCGGCCCAGGTTGAGGTCTTTGGTAAAATTTCAATATGCCAATGATAATAATGGTAATTATCTCCAACCGGCGCGGTATGGATGAAAAAATTATAGGCCGGGTCGTTAAGGCCTTTTTTGAGCTTGCCTAAGGCGCGCTTAAGCATCTGAGCTAAATTGGATATGTCGTCATCCAAAAGCGCTCCAAAATTTGACTGATGTTTTTTTGGAAAAATACGCAACTCAAAAGCGATTTCGGACGCGAACGGCACGGATAAAATAAACCGGTCGTTTTCCTCAACCAGCCGTTTTTTAGAACGCAATTCGTGACGAATCATCACGCAATGCACGCATTTCCCTTTCTCGCGAAAATATCGGTTTGATCCGCGCAAATTTTCCGCCACGCTCATCGGCACTACCGGCATAGCGATCATTTGAGAGTGCAGATGACCCAAAGACGCCCCCGCCTCATGGCCGTGGTTGTGAAATATCAGCGCGTAAGCAATATTTTTTTCTTGGGATACCGCGCGATACCGATCGCGGTAGGCGCACACGAGCGCGCCCGCCTCTTCCGGTGTCAGCTCCGGTATGTGTCTTTCATGGTCGCGCGAAATAAACAGCTCGTGGAACCCCTCGCCCGGCAACCATTGGTACGGCCCGTCTTTTTTAAAAGCGAATTTGCCGGCAAACGGCGTAAAAGCGGGAAATTTATTGGGGACAACCATCACCGCCCAACCATTTTTTGAATCTTTATAATTATATTGCAAAAGCTGATTTTGCTCTCCGCCGTCCGGCGGATATTCAAAAGGACAATCTGATTTCGGCTGGGAAATACTGGCTGGCTGGCCGGAAAAGGCGTGGGGACGCTTTCCCCGCGCGGTCGCGATCACCACCCAGTCGCCCGACACAAGATCCTGTCTGAGCTCAGATATTTTTTGATGCTGTTTTTCGCGCATTGTATTTTCCAAAAATCAAATTCTTTTTCACTATCAGCAAATCGCGTAAAGTGGTGAAATACGCCCCGAGAGTCACTTTGGAACCGGCCGGATTATTCCAGGTTACGGGCAATTCTTTGATGCGAAAACCGAGGTTTTTTGAAATAACCAAAATCTCTATATCAAACCCCCAGCGGGTCAGCGTTTGCAAAGGAAAAACTTCTCGCGCCGCTTTCTCGGAAAAAATTTTAAAACCTCTTTGGGTGTCGTGTATTTCCCAGATAGCCATAAAGCGGATAAGCAACTTTGCCCAATGCCCCAAGAGACGGCGATACCAGGCCGCGTGCTCCTCTATCTTGGCGCCGGCGACTTCAATAGAGCCGATCACGACATCATACCCTTGAGAAAAATACGGCAAAAACTCGTCAAAATAATCAACCGGCACCGAATTATCCGAATCCATAAAAAGCCGGTACCTACCACGCGCCTCAAGCATACCCTGCCGAACCACGTATCCTTTGCCGTTGTTTTGGGCGTTATCAATCAGGCGCAATCCCTTTATTCGCGATTCGTATCCTTCCACCACCTCGGCTGTTTTATCTGTGGAACCGTCGTTCACCACCAAAATTTCATAATCAAACATCTGCTTGCGCAGATACCGATCCACCGCTTCCAGAGTCTGGCCGATCCGACCTTCCTCTTTATACGCCGGCAAAATCACCGACAAAAATATTTCGTTGCTCATATTGGTTTTATTATACTATGAAAATACTATAAATTAAAAGCCCTGCGAAATAATTATGTCGCAGGGCTTTATTACATCATTCTTTGGTTATTGTGTTGTGGTGGTAATCGTTTCGGCTCTGATAAATTGGGGCAATGTCCCCGAACCTTTAATGCTGACGGTCATGCCGTTGTTGAGATCTTCCAGTTTGATCGGGC
>Ga0209541_10005299_pt1 | contig 22574 bp, 20 predicted proteins | sample RifCSPlowO2_01_FD_184027 | JGI IMG/M metagenome (GOLD analysis project Ga0209541, IMG submission 184027) | Groundwater microbial communities from Rifle, Colorado - Rifle CSP2_plank lowO2_0.1 (SPAdes) (version 2) | ecosystem: Environmental > Aquatic > Deep subsurface > Groundwater | place...
CGGAAGACTTGAAACAGTGAAAGATATACCAACGCTTCTCTTGGCGTATCGGGAGGCGCATGAAAAGTATCCCAACTCCGTTATGATTATAATCGGAGGAGGAAGCCAAGAAGACACTCTCAAGGCGATATGCATGCAAAAGGAGATTGAAGTTTACTTTTTAGGGCAAAAAACACACGAAGAGATTATTTCATATTATTACGCGTGCGATGTCGTGGTACTCACTTCATTGAGTGAGAGTTTCGGCAAAGTTTTGATAGAAGCAAACGCATGCGGAAAGTGCGTAATATCAACCGTGACTACCGGAGCGCATGATATTATCATTCATGGAGAAAATGGTTTTTTGGCGCCTATAGGAAGCATTCCCTCGCTTGCAAAGATATTAATATATGTTTTTGAACATCCTCAAGAGTGCGAGCGCATGGGTATGAGAGGGCGCGAAATGGCATTGGAGCGCTATGATGGGAGGAATAACACAAAAAAAATAATAGAATTTTGGACAAGCATAATAAATAATACATTGTAGACCATGAAACTTTTGATGATTACAAGAAAGGTGGATAGAAATGACGCACTGGCGGGCTTTACGTACGCGTGGGTAAAAAAGATTGCTATGCAGCTTGAAAAGAGGCAGTCGAGTCTTTTGGTGCTATGCTTGGAAAAAGGCGATGTCGCGGAGTTGCCCGATAATGTTGAAATATATTCACTTGGTAAAGAGTCTGGAGTTAATAGGTTTGGCAGATTTGTAGAATTTCAAAAGCTCGCGTGGAAATTGGTTCCGAAAGTAGATGGGATATTTTGCCACATGAATCCTGAATACACAATCAATATTTGGCCCTATGCGAGACTGCACGGAAAAAAAATTGTTTCATGGTTCGCGCATGGCGCAGTCAATTGGAAAGTACAATTATTGGCAAAAATGGCAGATGTGATACTTACCCCTTCTCCAGAAAGCTTTCGAGTAGCATCGGACAAGGTAATTGTGACCGGACATGGCATTGATACGGAGCTTTTTGTGCCACACTGGAAAGATTACAATAAAGGAGGGCAGTTTATTATATTGACCGTTGGCCGCATTTCTCCCACAAAAGATATTGAAAGCCTTATAAAAGCCGTTGATATACTCACAAAAAACAAGACGAAAAATATAAAATTAAAAATTATTGGCGAGCCGGGACTAGCCGAGCATTACAGTTATTTTGAAAGCTTGAAGCAGATGTCGCGAAGAATGAAGCTTGATGGCATCGTTGATTTTTTGGGCCCAATACCCAATAAGGATATTGTCCTGTATCTACAAGAGGCGGATGTATTTGTAAACTTAAGCGGAACGGGAAGCGTGGATAAAGCGGTCTTAGAGGCAATGTCATGCGGATGCATTGTTGTGACTTCCAATGAGGCTTTTCAAAAAATTATACATCCGGAGTTTATGGTGAAAAAAAATGATCCAAAAGATTTGGCGCAAAAATTATACGAAATAAAAAACCTATCTTTTCAGGATAAGGAGAAAATTCGAAGAGTTCTCCGAGATGAGGTTTTAAGGCATCATAATCTTGATACCATCTCACGATTAATTGTACGGCAGTTTATACTATGAATATTTGCGTAGTAGCGTATAAATTTGGCAATGAAAAGGAAATAGGCGAGCATCTTGGCACGTATCATTATTTTATTGAAAAAATGAGAACGCTCGTAAAAGATGGCCATGAAGTGATTGTTGTCGCGCCATATTTGTCATTTATAAGAAAAGGAAGCGAAAATATTGACGGCGTAAAAGTAATACGGTATTTTCCGCCCATGATGAATACGATATGGCTTTTTCCTGTGAATAGGATTATACGGCGAATGTATATTTTGAAAACCCAAAGAGTTGTTTTAAAGACTTTAAAAACGCAAAAAATTGACCTTGTGTATGTCTGGCAGGCGCGCGAAACAGGATACGCCATAGCAAAGATAAAAGAAAAGATCGGCGTTCCATTTTTTTTCCGGCAAATAACCGCATGGCATTGGCATTTTGAAAGATCGGTAGGCGAGATATTCGGAAAAAAACCGTGGTATAAAAAATTGCAAAAAATAGGATTAGGAAGGATTATTGATAAAGTTCTTGCAGTATTATTAGATAAAGAGTCGCAGATTTTATTTGCTAAAACAATTTATGATAAGGCTGATAAGGTTGTTTTTTTAAGCAGGGCGGCCATTGATGAAAGCAAGGAGCTTAGTCTTGATCCAAAAAAAGCCGTAGATTTGGGAGTCGCTATTGAAGAAGATTTTTTTCGGCCAATGAATAATAAGGATAGTATCAGAAAAGAACTCGGTATAAAGGGAGATCATGTTGTGTTATTTATCGGGCGTTTAAGTTTTGCCGAAAAAGGAATTGGATATCTTATAGAAGCAATGAAAGAAGTGGTATCGCACTTTTCTTCCGCCAACCTTATTATTGTCGGTGGAGGCGGAGAGGAGGACAGGGCGAGAAAACTTATTGGCGAGCTTGCTTTAGAAAAAAATATTCAGATAGTGGGAAAAAAACCATTTCAGGATCTTCCAAAGTATATAAATGCCGCCGATGTTTTAGTGGTTCCTTCGGTTTGGATGGAGGCGTTTGGGCAGGTAACTATCGAGGGAATGTCGTGCGGAGTACCGGTTATAACATCGGACGCGGGAGCAAGTCCGGAGATTAATATTGACGGCGAAACGGGAATTGTCGTGCCGGCAAAAGATATTAAAAAACTTACTCACGCAATTATTGAGATTCTTTCTAATGACAATGAACGCTTAAGGATGGGAGGGGCCGCTCGACAAAGAGTGTTATCGCATTATACATATTCGGCAATAACAAAAAAATTTTTAGGAATTATCAAACAGCATTAGCGCTATGAAGGTTCTTATAACGGGAATTTCGGGTTTTGCCGGCAGCCATCTGGCAGAATACATTATAGAGCATCATAAAGATGTGGAGCTTTTTGGCGCCCAAAAGCGGGAGAGTTCTTTTGAAAATCTAGCCCATATAAAAAATAAAATAATATTAGTTGAGTGCGATATTCAAAAAAGAGCGCAAGTTGAGGATGTTGTAAGAAAAATATTACCGGATACAATTTTTCATCTCGCGGCGCAAAGCTACGCGCACTCATCATGGGAAGATCCTCAAGCAACCCTTTCCACGAATATCATGGGGCAGTGCAACCTGCTTGAATCTATTCGATCAATACAGAACTATAAGCCTGTGATTGTTATTGCTTGCTCTTCAGAAGAATATGGCTTTGTGAATGAAAATGAAATACCAATACGGGAAACGAACGATTTAAGGCCGCGTTCACCCTACGCATTAAGCAAGGTGGCGCAAGATTTATCGGGATATCAGTATTATTATACATATGGGATGAAAATTATCCGCATGAGGGCGTTTAATCATACGGGTTTTCGCAGAAGCGCTGTTTTTGGAATTTCGGGATTTGCAAAAAAAATAGCTGAAATTGAAAAAGGATTGCGAGAGCCAAAAATTGAAGTACGCGATCTTAGCGCTGTTCGGGATTTTTCTGATGTTCGTGATATTGTGAGAGGATATTGGAAGGCAGGGGAGCTCAAAAATTTTGGAGATGTCTATAATGTATGTTCGGGAAAAGGCATTACAATCGAAGACATGCTGGATACGCTTATAAAATTATCTCAAGTAAAAAATATTGAAAAAGTAAAAGATCCCCATGGCACAAGGCCCAATGACGGAGGGGTGATAATAGGAGATAATTCGAAGTTTACTCAAGCGTCAGGCTGGAAGTCGGAGATTGATTTTTTAAAAAAAACGCTTCCAGATATGCTTGATTGGTGGAGAAAAAAAATATGAAGGTATGTTATTTTGGAATTTATGATTCAAATTATCCTCGCAACCGAATTCTTATAGATGGTTTGCGGGAGAATGGAGCGGAGGTTATTGAATGCAATTCTCGGGCAAGCGGCTTAAAAAAATTTTTTGAACTCTATAAAAAACATAGAGCCCTGCAAGGTAATTATGATGTTATGGTGGTTGGATATATGGGGCATCTTGTTGTGCCGCTCGCAAGGCTTATTTGCAGGAAAAGAATAGTTTTTGACGCGTTTCTTTCCATGTATGATTCAATGGTGAGCGATAGAGGAGTGTGTTCGCCTCATTCCATACGAGCGCGATATTATTATTTTTTGGATTGGCTCTCATGCAGGCTTGCTGATAGGGTTTTGCTCGATACCCAGACGCATATCGAATATTTTATAAAAAAATTTAATGTTAGGCGTGAGAAGTTTTCACGCATACTTATTGGAGCGCATGACGCATTTTTTTATCCAGAACAAAACAAAAAAGCAGAGCATGAAAAGTCTTTTCGGGTACTCTGGTGGGGATGGATGATTCCGCTTCACGGTGTGGATTATATTTTAGAAGCGGCTGATATTTTAAAAAACGAAGAAATTAATTTTATTTTGATTGGAAGGGGAGCAGAAAGGAAAAGAGTTGAGTCTTTGAAAAATAACAAGAAATTAGAAAACGTTACAATACAGGATAATGTAAGTGTGAACAACCTTCTTCCTTTCATACATAGAGCGGATATATGTTTGGGAATCTTTGGAGTTACCAATAAGACACAAATGGTAATACCAAACAAAGTTTATGAAGCGTTTGCCGCAAAAAAAGCTTTGATAACCGCAGATACTCGCGCGAGCCGAGAAATTCTTAAAGATGGAGTGCATTGCTTATTGGTGCGTCCGGGATCAGGGCGAGAGCTCGCTGAAAAAATTCTTTATCTTAAAAATAATCCAAAAAAAATGGAAACGATTGCTGAAGCGGGCTATAATCTTTATAAAGAAAAATGCAGTCAGCATATCTTGGGGAAAGAATTATTCATTATATTAGAATCATATGTCACATAAAATATTGGTAACCGGCGGAGCGGGTTTTATCGGCTCGCATGTTGTTGACGAGCTCATCCGCCAAGGAAACGAAGTGGTTGTTTTAGACGACTTGAGCGGCGGGTTTCGTGAAAATGTGAATGCAAAGGCAAAATTTATTCAAGGAAGTGTCACCGATAAAGCGCTTATTGATAGAATATTTAGTGAATATAGATTTGAATATATTTTTCATCTCGCCGCGTATGCCGCGGAAGGCTTAAGCCATTTTATAAAACATTTTAATTACGAGAATAATCTTATAGGAAGCATACACCTCATTAATGCTTCTATTCGTCATAATGTTACGTGCTTTGTCTTTGCATCATCAATTGCCGTTTATGGCGAGGGACAGCTGCCCCTTAAAGAGGAGGCAGATCCTCATCCCGAAGATCCATATGGAATAGCAAAGTACGCGGTGGAACTTGATCTAAAAAATTCTCAAAAGATGTTTGGATTAAATCATATTATATTCCGGCCGCATAATGTATACGGAGAGCGGCAAAATATCGGAGATACATATAGGAATGTTTTGGGAATTTTTATGAATCAGATTATGCAGGAAAAACCTTTAACTATTTTCGGCGATGGCGAGCAGAAGCGCGCCTTTAGCTATATTGGCGATATTGCTCCAATTATTGCCAATTCCATTTTTAACACGAACGCCTATAATCAGATATTTAATATTGGCGCCGATGAGCCGGTTTCCGTGAATCATTTGGCTAAGCTTATTTCGGAAATATTTGGAACACAAGCGCCGATTACACATCTTTCTGAACGCAACGAGGTAAAATTTGCCTATTCTGACCATACAAAGGTAAAAGAGGTTTTTGGGTATGATAGCAAGATATCGTTGGAGGAGGGTATACGGCGTATGGCGAAATGGGCAAAAATTGCGGGACCGAGAAAGAGCGAGGAATTTAAAAATATAGAAATTGAAAAAAATCTTCCTAGCGCGTGGAAAAAATAAGAGATACATCTTAATATATTCCATGTAAAAGATTTTTAAAGAATAATAGAATGAAGCTTTTATATTTTTCAAACATAAGAATACCCACGGAAAAAGCGCATGCAATCCAAATTATGAAAATGTGCGAAGCTTTTGCCATGGAGCGCGAGGAGGTTGAGCTTATAATACCAATGCGAGGGTATAGGGCTTCAAGAGGAGCGGACTTGTTTGAACATTATAAGATAAAAAAAATTTTTAAAATTCATCGTATTTTTTCCTTTGATCCGCTTTGGCTTTTACGGTTTCCTAATGGAGTATATATAAAAATTCAGATTATCGGTTTTATTATTGCTCTTTTATTTCATCTTTTATTTATGCAGAAAGGCGATGCCATTGCTTATACGCGCGATGAATACTTATTGCCTCTTTTGCAGATTTTTTTTAAAAAAGTTGTGTGGGAGGGACACAATATGCCAAAAAGAAAAAAATACTATGCGAAATTTTGGAATAGGTGCGAAAATGTTGTTGTAATAACCAATGCCCTTAAAAATGCATTAATTGAAACAGGAGTTGAGCCCACTCGCATACTCGTTGCGCCAGACGCGGTAGACTTGATTATGTATCGTGAAAATGAGGATGTTTTTGCTCTTCGAAAAAAAATTGGACTTCCTCAAGATAAGAAAATTATAATGTACGCTGGTCATTTTTATTCTTGGAAGGGTATTGACACCTTGCTTGATACAGCGTACAATTTTAATGTAAGATATAACGATTTTTCTACAATATATTTTGTCTTGGTGGGCGGGACAGCATTTGATTATAAAAAATACAGTGATAAAATTGTAGAGAAAAAAATGGATAATGTTTGTTTGGTAACCCATAAACCGCACCATGAAATTGCCCAATGGCTCCAAGCCGCAGATATATTAGTTCTTCCGAATTCTCAAAAGCAAAAAATATCCGAGATGTATACTTCGCCCATGAAGATGTTTGAATATATGGCCGCGCGAAAACCAATTATCGCATCCAACCTTCCATCTTTGAGAGAAATTTTGAATGAAAAAAATTGTTTATTTTTTGAACCGGATAATCCGGAGAGTTTGGCTTTGGGTATAATAGAGCTCATAAAAAATCCAATGAAAGGAGTACGCTTATCGCAGAACGCCTTTATTGACGTCAAAAAATATTCATGGACTATCAGATCAAAAAATATTTTGCATTTTTTAATCAGATAACAATATGCTTGAAAAATTAAGAAATTTTTTAGCCCGACACCCTGCGCCATTTACGTTTTTGAGAAAAATAATTGGATTGAATTTTCAAAAGCAAAAAAATATTATACGCGCGTCTTTGGCGGGATCTAAGAATTTGAAAGTACTTGATATTGGCTGTGGGACAGGGGAGTTTTATCCATGCTTTTATTCACAATCCTATATTGGTATAGATATATTCCCAAATTATGTACAATACGCTAAAAAATCGAGGAATGGCGATTTTCGAGTAATGGATGCAACAAAGCTTGATTTTCCAGATTCATCTTTTGATTTTATCCTGATTATGGCAATACTGCACCATTTATCCGATGAGCAATCTTTAAAAGTTATTCAGGAGGCCAAGAGAGTATTAAAAGAAAATGGAATTATTATATTTATGGAGGATGCAAAAATTGAAGAATTGGAAAACTGGTACATACGCTTGGTTCAAAAATTTGATAAGGGGGATTACATCAGAAAACCGGATGAATATAAAAAACTAATATCGCCGTATTTTTCCTGTGTTAATGAAAAATATTTTAGAAACGGCGGGTGCATCTATTATCTAATAATTTCACATAAATAATATGGCAAGAAACGCAGACACTATTGATTTTCGCGAAGATTACTACCGCGGTTTCGCGAAGATTTATTTTAAAAAAGTTTTAAAAATCATTATTGAGTTTGGTGGTTTACACGTCGAGAAAGGATTAATTTTAGATTATGGATGTGGCGTCGGCCACCTGAAGAAAATGTTGCCACATTCAAATATTATTGGCTATGATATCATCCCGGAGTTATCAGATACTGATGACTATAAAAACTTATATCCAGTAAAAATCGTGTTATCGGGGGTGTTGGAGCATCTTTATATAGAAGAAATAGAAAAATTATTACTTGATTTTATTCAGATGAATCCAAGCGCAGAATTATTGGTATTTTTACCAACGGAAAATTTTGTGTCCAAAATAGCCATGCATCTGGCTAGGCAAGGGAATGCGCATGATGATCATGTTTCAAAATATAAGAAAATAAATGCTGTTATTGAAAGATATTATTATATAAAAAAAAGAAGATATATTTTTTTACGAATGGCGCAGATTACGCACTATATTCCCAACAATAAATTTAATGGATAATACATTGACTAACGGGATAGAATTGTCAATTATAATTTTATGCTATCGCGCCGGAGAGTCGGCACGAGATTTTGTGCAAAAAACTTTACAAGCGCTGGAAGCATCCGATATAAAGAATTATGAGTTCGTGCTCGTTGGAAATTATCTGAAAAATTCACGAGACACAACTCCACATGTTATTGCCGATATAGCGGCCCATAATTCAAGAATCCGTTATGTTGCTAAAATAAAAGAGGGGATGATGGGTTGGGATATGAAAAGCGGCCTAGAAGTTGCACGAGGCAGATATTTAGCAGTTATAGACGGTGATGGGCAGATGCCCATTGATGATATCGTCAAAGTATACAATAAAATCAAAAATGAAAACCTTGATTTGGTAAAAACCTTCAGGATACAGCGCGGTGACAGTATGTGGAGAAAAAGTATTTCATTTATTTATAATTATGTTTTTCATATATTATTTCCCGGATTGCATTCAAAAGATATTAATGCAAAACCAAAAATATTTACGCGAGAAGCATTTGAAAATTTTCATCTTACATCTGATGATTGGTTTATAGACGCAGAAATAATGATTCGTGCACGGAGATTGCGCCTAAAGATTGGAGAAATTCCGACGGTTTTTTTGGGATTAACAGGGAGAAGGTCTTTTGTAAAAATGGGAGCCGTATTTGAATTTTTATGGAATCTGATACGGTATAGAGTAAATGAATTTAAAAAATAATACAGAGGTTTTAATTCGCCTTCGTCCCCCGTGGAGTTCATACCATTTTGATTTGCACGGAGAATATTATTAAGATTACTTAGAAATTTTTTGTGAACGGAAGTTCAAAATATTCGCGGAGCGCTTAAAACGCGGCTTCGCATAAGTCCCTTGGGCAGATAAAAAAGCATTGTTCGTGTTTTTGGTTTTTTGATGGAATAATAAAAAAGGCGCGAGCAACATTATATATTTTTAGAAAAATGAAAGAAATTGCGGCAGTGTCGGCTTACGCCATAACGATTCCACAGATGGAAAAATGCAAACACGGAAAATAATATTAAAAATTGGTCAATGATAATTCGATATCGTACGTATGATGCTATGATTGATGCAATAGCAAGACTGCTAAAAATTATTAGAATAAAGAAAATAGAAGATAACTTTTTTTTAATATCAAAAGAAGTGAAGCAAATGTACAATCCTGCTATTCCAAATATTGTCAAAAAAAGTGAAGGATAATTTAGCTTATGCATTAAGTCGTCAAAAGCATAATATACATATCGTGCAGGCGGGTATTCGCGGATATGAGTTTTTTGGCTGGCCGCAATATAATCTCCATAAATATATTTTGGGTAAAAAGCCATATTAATAAAACTTGCGAGTACGCCCTTGGCATACTGTATGGGATAAGCCTTAATCGATTCCATGCTTATTTCTTTTAAGATGTTATCAGTTGTTGACATGTCGTATCCAAATGACTGGATAGCAGTTTTTGCATTTAAATATTGCTTATCTTCGCTAGAAGCGCGTATTTCTTCCTTCTCTTTTTTATAAAAGTTAGAATCTACCAGTGGCAGTTTATTGAACCTGTACACATCAGTCCATAGAGCTTCTCCAAACACTACGGTTAAAGATCCTCTGTGAAATTGTAAATAATTTTTTATCATCCATGGAGAAAAAATAATATATACGAGCAGTACTGCCAAAAAACATTTTTTTATAAGAATCATCCAATTCTTGTAATGAACGAAGAAAAGGATTATCAGTAAAAATAAGTAATAGTATTGCGCCAATGGCCTTATGAGCGCTGATATGGCAATGAAAACGCTTGCCAGAATAATATTTATATTATCTTGTTTAAATATATATTTTATGGTAAAATAACAAAACCCGGTTGAGAAAAAAATATAAGTAATTTCAGTAAGAATGTTGTTGCTGTAAAAAATAAAGACTGGGTTGGTAATAATTAAAAAGTATGAGACATAACCAATAGTTTTGTTTTGAAAGAGCAATAATGCCAGTAAATAAATATAGTACGCCGTACCAAGAATCAAGAAGTATTGAATCGTAACAGTAAGTTGATAATTAAGATTTTGAAAAATCGTATTGGTGATAAGAATAAATAAAGGATATCCCGGTGTACGAATCGGGGTGCATTCTTGGGGCTTGCCGTTATAAAAAGCATTCGCGCACTGGATATAGCTTCCAGCATCTCCTTCAACAATTGGCTTTACTCCAAACTGCAAAAGCAAGGAAAGGGCAACCCCAAAGAGAGTCAGATAGAGCAAAAATTTGTTGTTTATGAATGTTGTGAACATATGTAAAAAATTTTATCGGGGAATTATCTTATATTATAGTATAGGGAATAATCAGTTTTGTCCACACCAATTTTAAAAAATTATGATTACCGATAGAAAGATTGCAATTTTTATTGTCGCTTATAATGCGGCCACTACATTAATCCAAACACTGGAGAGAATTCCTGATGAGATTGTAAATATGGTTTCAGAGATTTTTATATTTGATGACCATAGCACTGACGATACGTATAATATCGGAGAGCAGTATCGGACAGCTAAAGGAATAAACAAGCTTAGTATTTTTAAGAATCCAAAAAACTTAGGTTATGGCGGCAATCAGAAAGTCGGTTACGATTACGCCATCAATAAAGGATATGATTATGTTGTGTTGTTGCATGGGGATGGGCAATATGCTCCTGAAGCCCTTCCGCAACTATTACAACCAATTATACAAGGAGAAGCCGAAGTAGTTTTTGGCTCGCGCATGATGTCTCGCGGCAATGCGAGAAAAGGAGGAATGCCATTATATAAATATTTAGGAAATATTATCTTAAGCAGGTACGAAAATTTTACTCTGAAGATGAATTTAAGTGAATTTCATTCCGGTTACCGTATTTATAGCTGTACAATCCTTTCTAAAATTCCATATCATTTGAATACAGACGATTTTCATTTTGATACCGAAATAATAATACAACTAAAAGAGCTGGGGATAAAAATTAAAGAATTGCCGATACCAACATATTATGGCGATGAAATTTGTTATGTGAATGGCTTGGTGTACGCAAAAAATGTTTTTAAAACAGTTTTTGATTACGTTCTTTATAAAAAAAATTTGAAATATGTAAAAAAATATGATCTTTCCCCAACTCAATATCAAGAAAAGATGGGTGAATATAGCAGCCATACTCAAATAAAAGCTTTGGTTCCTAACAGGCAGAGGGTATTAGATGTGGGATGTGGAGAAGGTTTCATTTCTCAATCTTTAGTCTTGAGGGGCTGCGAGGTTATTGGCGCTGATTTTTTTCAGCCAAAAGATATAAGTTTTTTTTCTGAATTTTTTTCTGTTGATTTAGAAAATGGTTTAAATTTGAGCAGAAAAAAATATGATGCATATTTTGATTATATTATTTTTGCCGATGTTATTGAACATATAACAAAACCAGAAAAATTATTGGTAGATACGAAGAAATATCTTGCAAAAGGGGGGAAAATAATAATATCCACAGGGAATATTGCCAATTGGTATATAAGGATAAGCTTGTTGTTTGGCAGGTTTAATTATGCCGTTCGCGGATTATTAGATAAAACCCATGTGCATCTTTACACGAAAAAAACTTTATTGGATCTTATGAGGAACAATAATTTGAAGGTGATAAAAAAACAATACACAATTATTCCTTATGTATTGGCGTTCCCTTCTTTAAAAAATTCTCCATTTTTAAAAATTATAAATTTTTTTTCCTATGGCTTGGCAAAATTATGGCCCACTCTTTTCGCGTACCAATTTATTTTAGAAGCCAAGCTTTCAGATCCCATTGATGAGGCAAAAAAGGTTTATCTAAAATAAATTAATTATTTGATTGTATTAAAAAATGCATTTAATAAAAAGCACATTACGCAAGCATTGGCATTGTTTTATTATGGCGATTGTCGTTGGCTTCACAATTTCGCTTCCGAGCATTTGGATTAGGCTGGACCTCGGAGAAAGATTCAAGGGAATTCACATAGCTGAGATAGATTCTGATATATTTTATACCCAACGCATAAAAAAGGCGTACGATGGAAATTATAAGTTGAGTGTGAGCAACGTAGAAGAAAGCAAAAATGGTCCCTATATCCAGCCGCCAGGCGGTGAAATATTCGTTGCCGTATTAACTAAAATATTTGGATTGCGGCCAGAGCAAATGATTGAAATTGGCAATTTTATTTTTCCAGGTCTCTTGGCGATTATTTTATACGCATTATTTTATTCTATTACCGGCTCGAAGATCGTCTCATTGCTTGCCCCTGTAATTATACTGCTAGATTCAAATCTCATTTTTAATAAAAGCGATATATTAAATATTTTTTTTGATCAGGATAAAGTAGGAGAAAATTCATATAATCGCCCCATACATCCGCAGATAAGTTCAATATTTTTTTATTTATGGCTATTTTTTATATATCATTATTACCAAAATAAAAAAAGTTATACAATAATTATCGCAGGGATTCTATTGGGCGCTTTTTTTTACACCTATCCTTTTTCGTGGATTCTTGCCTTGACAATACTTTCTTTCTTGATTTTTCTGTCTCTTATCCAGAAGGAATATGTTTTAATGCGCGGTTTTTTAATTATTTTCAGTATCGGCCTTTTTCTTTCAGTGGAGTACTGGATAAATTTTTATCAATTTCATGCCCATCCTTTATTTGAAATAATGAAAAAGAGATTTATTATGTACCCTGACCGAACTTTTATGTGGAGCGATTTGCTTTTTTTAGATTTGTTGATGGTATTCTTTTTATTTTTTAAAACCCGAGAAAAAGAAAAATTTTATTTTTTTCTGGCCATTATAGCATCTTTAATTCTTGTGATAAATCAGCATGTTATAACCGGCATACGATTGTTTCCTGGCCATTGGCACTGGTATTACGCAGTTCCATTCTCGGCTTTTATTTTTACTTATACGGCATATAAATTTATAAAAACAAGGAAAGTCTTGCTCGTGCTATCTTTTTCTTTCATTGTATTTGTGGCATTATTTAATGGTTATGTCACCCAGCGGACATACTATAGCAAAAATAAAGAGCCGTACACAAATTACCAGAGGTATATGGGTGCGTTTGATTGGTTTAACAAGAATTCTTTGAAAGGAGACGTGGTTTTGGGAGATTTTGATTTTACCGAGAGATTGCTTTTATACACCTCAAATGACAGATATATATTCACCACTGGTGATTCTTTCAATTTAATACCCGATGAAAGATTAATGCATTCTTTTTTCGTGCAATTATATTTTGATGGCGCGCGAGCAGATACTATTGACGAATATATTAATCAAAAAACGCCGCAATTTATTACGCTTTTGCACGGATATTATTTGCGGTATACGAAAAAATGCTCCGAGTGCTTTTTTCCAGAAGAAATTGAGCGGGTAAAGCGGGGATACCTGGAATTTCTACAGAATGATTTCGAAAAAGAATTGAAAAAATACAAGGTTGATTATGCTGTAGAAGACACAAAAAAAGACGCAGCATATCGTTTCGGCAAATATAATTTTATGAAAAAAATAATTACCATAAATGATCTGAATATTTATAAAGTCATGTGATGTGAATATTTGTGGAAGAAATAGATTTTTAAAAATATGAAAATTCTCTATATAGGATTTGGAAAAAAAAATTCGTCAATTGATGGAGTATATATCCGGGGATTAAAAAAGAATGGCGCAGAGGTGCTTGATTTTTTCTTTAATCAACCAGGAATAAAAAGATTTTTAAGCGTTACGCAGTGTTATTGGCAAAATCGCGATTACGATTATATTATTATCGGTTACGCGAGTCCGCAAGCGGCAATACTCCTTGGGCTTATTTCAAGAAAAAAAGTAATATACAACGCCCTCTGCTCGGAATTTGAAAGAAAAGTTGTGTCAAGAAATCTTGCTTCAAGATATTCCCTCAAAGGGTTTTATTATTGGTTTCTTGATTTTTTAGCATGCCATATGTCGAATCTTATTATGCTTGAAACACAACATCAGATTGATTATTTCATAAGGCTTTTTCGTATTCCAAGCAAGAAGTTTTTTTTAGCGTGGACTGGAGTGGATGAGGAGAGATTTTTTTATCAGGCCAATATCCAAAAGTATGAATTTTTTACTGTTGTTTTTCGTGGAAGGCTCCTGCCTGAAGCCGGAGGGGAGTATGTTGTTGATGCGGCTAAGATTTTGGAAAATGAGCCGATAAAAATTATTATGCTTGCCAATGGAATGCTCCTGCCAAAGATTCAAGATAAGATTCGGGAGCTTAAGCCGAAGAATCTTGAGCTTATTACCGAATTTTTATCCGATGAAAGATTGCGCGAGATTATGCACAAATGCCATGTGAGTTTGGGTCAGCTTTCTTCGCATGATCGTCTCAAACGAACAATCCCCCATAAGGCGTACGAAAGCATTGCATTGCGCCTGCCATACCTTACGGCAAGAAACCCAGCAGTTTTAGAGCTTTTTAAAGAAGGAGAGACGTGCATTGCCTGCGAGGGGGCGAACGCAAAAGATCTCGCGGAAAAGGTTCTTTGGGCAAAAAATAATATAGACCGCCTCAATGTTATTGCGGACAATGGTTATAATCTTTATAAAGAAAAACTTACTTCCGTAATCCTCGCTAAAAACTTGCTTGAAAGAATACGAGATTTTCAATCCTCATTACCTTGAATTACGAAACCACTATCTTATTAGTCCCCAAACACGGTCTCATGCCAAAGGCAGATCCGCCTCCGGCGGGGAAGGGTTGCCTTGATCCAAGCAGTTATCCAACGACGAGCTCAGGAAGTAATTTTTTTGCAGTTTCGTAATTCAAGGTACCATACGATTTATCGTGTATAGTATTTATGAGTTATCCACAGGCGTTTTTTATTTTTTTATTATTTTATGGTATAATAAATGTGTAATAACTGTTTTTAGTTTTGAGCAATTCTTTAATCCTCTTTCGTCCGCCCGCCTAGGGTTGACTTCTATTACGAATTTAATTACTTTAACACCTAATAAATAATTTTATTTTTTTTATGAAAAAAATTAAAATTTTTCCTTGGATAGCAAATTCTTTTGTAATTTTGTTATCCGTTTTTTTTATCGCTATCGTGGTTCATGGAGCAACCACCATTGGCAATAATATTAATACAGGCGGAAACTTAACTGTTAGCGGCAATGCTTCTACTACCAGCGCCACTACAACAGATTATCTCTATGTTGGTCCAGATGCCACAGAGCCCGCAGGATGGAACTTTAGCTTAGGAGATTTATTTGTCAGTGATGATGCGTTTTTCAATAGCCAGGCAACCACCTCCGCGTCATTGTGGGTAGGTTCAGGCGGTACTGCAGATAATATTGATGTAGCCGGAGGAGATTTGTATGTCCAAAATGATGCAGAGATAGATGGATCATTGTATACTGGCAATACCCTTATCACCGGAAGAGCCACTACCACGGCCAATTTTGTTGCCGGCGGCTCTAATACCAGCGCTACGACCACTATTACATTGGGTTCAAATACAGGCGCGGCGGGAGCTGGGGTATGTTTCAGAATTCGCCAAGATGCGGGTTGGACGTTTTGCTATGTCTCGGGCACTGCCTTTACTTGCGGCGCTACGAGCTGTGAATAATTAATAGTATGAAAAAATATTTAATAATTGCCATCTTTATTTTACTTATTCCTGGCATTGCGCGCGCTCAAGACCTTCAGCTGACCGCTGGCCAGACTATTAATATCAGCTTAACAAGTCCATCGGTTACTTATATAATTTCTTCTACAACCGGCATTGATTCATTAGTAGCGAATGATAGCACTCTTACTTTAACATTGTCAGATGGAGATAATGTTACTGTTTTTAATGGCAATGGTTATCAAATAGTCAATAATTTGGGTCAAGCAACTTCATGCGGCGGCTTGACTACTTCTATAACATTTACCCAAACAGTAACGATTACCTCCTCTACCACATCATGTAGCAGTAGTGGCGGCGGCGGATCTGCATTGCCAAATTACACTGAAGTAAAAATAAATAACGGCAGTGTTGAGACGACTGATAGAAAAGCAACCCTCTCTCTTTCAGCCAGCGACGTGCTATCAATGATGCTTTCCAATGATAGCAGTTTTACGGGAGCTTCTTGGGAACCATTTGCCAAAACAAAAAATTGGACTTTGACAGAAGGTTTTGGCCAAAAAACAGTCTACGCAAAATTTTTGAGTTCATCGGGAGGAGTGTCATCATCTGTAAATGCCTCAATTAAATTTGTTGAATCTATCTCAAAAATAACTCCAAAAGAAGAAAATAAAGAGGTGAAGCCCGAGATACCTCAAGGAAATCTTGAGGGTAGGATTGTAAAAGAACCGGGCAAGTCAGCAGTATACATTCTTGAAAATGGGAAATTACGGCCATATCTTAACGGAAAAATTTTTGAAGCGCACGGCAAGAAGTTTTCTGACGTAATCGAAACTTCCTTACAATCGTATTTCATGGGAGAAGGAGTAGATATTTTTCCAGATTCTTACGATTTCACCTGTGGACAGCTTGTGAAGGCAAGTAATGCTAGGGTTTATATCGTATCAAAGTGCGAGGCTGGGATGTCAAAGGAGATACTATGGATAAAGACAGAAGAGTCATTTTTAAGTGGAGGGTGGTCATTTAAAAATATAAATAATATTTCCGATGCGAAGAAAGCGGAATTCGCTGAAATTGAGCCTTTTGAGGCTCTCTACGGCCATCCCGCGGGAAGCTTGGTAAAGTATGGAGATAGCTCGAAGGTTTATTTGTTGCAAAAAGTAGACGGAGTTGTCAAAAAAAGATGGGTTGCGACTGAGGGGGAATTCAATGCGCGTAAATTTCAATTTAATGACATAATTATACTTCCAAGCAAGGAGATATATCCCGATGGGGATAGCCTGGGAGGAGCAGTGCTTGGGGTTGAATATAACGAGATTTTTGTGTCAGATTTGAGCGTAGGATCAAATGGAGATGAAGTTTTAGCGCTTCAAAATTTATTGCAAGGACTTGGTTATTTTCCCAAAAACGTCGCACCCAATGGGAATTTTGGTCCCGTTACCAAAAAGGCGGTAGTTGAATTTCAAAAAGCTTACGGCCTAGAACAGACGGGCAGAGTTGATATAGAAACACGTCAGATATTAAACAGTTTATAAAAACATCATAATTAACAAAATAAAAAAGCTCCACGATTTCGGTGGAGCTTTTAAAATATCCATGCTCGTGAATCGTCTATTTCTTCTGTCCTACAAAAATCCAGTGGAAATTTGATTTTACGGTGAATAAGCCCTGGTCAAAGTACCCGATATTGACCGGAGTGAATTCCAAAAATAGCTTTGTGAGTTCATCTTGGTCCCGCACAAGATAGATAAATTCTCTATATCCCTTGAGCCGGTCCCCCGGATCATCAAAATGTATTTCATACACTTTATTATTAAGAATTTGTTTTGCGTGATAAACAATATAGTAATTTTTAGGCCCCATCATGGTAATAAAAACCGTACCCCCAGGTTTCAGGCATCGGTGGAATTCCCGTACAATTTTTTTTATGTGTTCTTCGGTTGGCAGGTAGTAGAGTACTTGATTCGCGACAATGAGGTCAAAAAAGTTGTCTTGGTAGGGTAATTTTGTCGCATTAGGGGCAAGAACTTCGAATTTTTCCATTAGAGACGCGTTATGGCCCCTGCTTTCCATATTGGCTTTAACAAGTTTCTTATAGGATTCGGTCACGTCGATTCCCCAAACATCATACCCTTTATCAAGAAAGAAAACACTGTTGTTGCCCGTACCACATCCATAATCAAGCACTTTGCCGTTTGGCAAATTTTTTTTCAAATATAAATTATGAAATCTTATAATCCAATCCGCAGGATATTGCAAAAACGTCGTTTTTTCAGAATACAAATTTTCCCAATTATTTTTATTTACGTTTAATGTTTCATCGTTTTTCATAATATTTTCATTTTATTTTATCCCACTTAGCAAGTGAGAACTTATAATTAGTATAATGTACCCATTACTATTGTCAATGGATATATCAATCGCAATAGCTTTCAAGTTTTGAATCCCTAACCGTATCAAGCGTGCTGCAGTGGATGCCTCCCATAAAATAGGAATGCCTAAATCTTATAGGAACAGGGGTAATTCCGCGCTTTTCGAGCATTTTTATCATCGGAACCTGGCGTTCATCCAAAATGACAGTATTAGGATCAACTGATAGAATGTTCATGCCAATCCAGTCTGAGCTAATAGAATCAAGTCCGGTTTTAATATTGAGCGCCGCTAGTTTTTGATACACAACTTTTCTGACATTGTTTTGGAATTCAACCGCTTTTTCGGGAGCAGGAACAATATCATGAAAATATATTTTGTCCCATTTATCGAAAACCCCTGGACAAGTATCGGGAGTTACTCTCTCGCCATTCAAAAGCACAAGCCCGGGACGAAGACATAGGGCAGTGGAATCAATATGGCTCGAGCGGTAAATTTTATCAGTAGTATGAACTCTGTATTCATCTCCCAAAATACTCTGAAGCCACTTAGCTCCAAGTTCATTGCCAGAGCGAGAAACAAGATATAAAAGGTCTTTGCCCATCCTTACTGTGTTTGCGGCTTCAAAAAGGATCTCATTCTCTTTAAGTCTGATAAATTTTTGCCCGTCATCGTACTGGTTTTTGCCGTCTTCATGGTATGTTATCATATAATCGCCCTTGAGCTTGGGTTTCGGCCCGCAAACCCAGCGGAAGCCTTCCTTAAAATATTCATACCAGATGTCGTAAAGCCCCATGGCTTCGAAATACCTGTGCTGTTCTTGCGACGGCGATTCAATGACAGTATTCCCCACAATCAGATGCAGATCCCTCACATCATATACATGATCGCCAGAAGCCCTGAAAAATGGCGTTTCAAAAGGTTTGTTAATATGCGAAGTATCTGGTCTGTGCACCTTTACCCCGAAGGATTCAAGCGTTTTTGATAAGCCATCCAGGTCTTCGCGTATTTCGTCCACTAGCCATTGTGGAAAAGCCTCTCGTGCCAACATGGTAGATTTTTCTAAAAGTTCTTCGGTTAAAGTTCCGGATTCTGGGTAGGTCAGGTATGTCTGGCCTTCAGCCCTGCCGACAATAATTTCTCGGAGCTTATCCCATTCATTATGACTGTTTATTTTCATAATTTTTTTCGTTTATTTATTAGTTTCATTATATATGCATGGTCCTCACGGGCTAGTTCATATTGAGATTGATTAACCCTTCCATTATCCGGAGGAGATTTATTGGATCGAAAACCGCAGATAATTTTTAGCTGTTTTAAGATTTTAAGAGTATCATTATTATAAGAGTTATCCGGATGAGACATTGCGAGCGGAGGCTTGTCGGTAATCTTGAATATATGATTGAAATTTTTTTGATATTCCTCCCTTTGTTCGGTAAATGAAAGATTTCCCATAATCATAGGATGAGTGTAAGAATGCAGACCTATGGCATGGCCATGATCGTCGAGGTATTTGAGGTGTTTATTAGACATCCACAAATTTTTTACAAGTTGTTCTACAGTAAGCCCTCTTTCTCGTATGAGCCCATCCATAATTGACTCATACTCATAGAGGCTTAATATTTTATCCCTCACCATGCGAAAACGGATGTCGTTTTTTGAATAATGCGGAAAAGCGCTATGAAAATGGTCAATATCAGTTTTAGCTATCTTGAGCCGTTCTAATTTTTCAAATTTTGAATTGTGAATTTTTGTAAAAAAAAGCTTATAAAATTCATCTACGGTCTTAAAAAATTTTGACCTGAACACACGATATATTTCAAATTTGCCAAGCTTTTTTTCAAATACGGATGAATACACAAACCAAAACGCCTTGAGATTGTATTTCTCTAAAATCGGCAGGGCTATTTCATATTGGCACAAAAGCGCATCGTCAAAAGTCAGGCAAAGATCATTCTTTGCCAATAGACCCCGATTGGCCCGCTTTATCCAGTCATGGGGATCAAGTATCCGCCTGAGTCCTATAAAATGAATAATATTTTCAAAATCTTTTTTTGATATAGAACCCTGCCCCCTATAATGCTTGTTATTGTGAAAATGATGGAACATGATTCCCATAGGAATTTTATGCATATAGAATTTTTTGATAAAGATTTAGGTATTGTTGCGTCATGTTTGGTAGACTGAAATGACGCACAACTCTTTTTCGGCATTCTTCCGACATGCTATTAAATTTGTCCAGAGACACGGTAATGAGGTATTCAAAGCCAGCCCGAAGATCCTTTTTGTTTTTATACTCGGCAACGTAGCCGGTTTTTTTATGCATGATAAGTTCTGGGATACCGCCGGTGGCAAATGCGAGTACTGGCAAACCGCATGCCATGGCTTCAAGTACCGTAAGCGGGCAGTTATCGGCAATAGATGGGTATAACAGCATATCAGATGCCGAGTAGTAGCTTGCAAGTTTATTTCTGTCTTTTATATAATCAATTGGCGCTACGTTTTTTAAACGCATATCCGTGTCATATCCGCCAAGGCACAAGAAAAGGATATGAGGATTATTTTTTTCTTTATCTATTATATCTTCTACAAAATTCCAACCCTTCCAGATATTTTTGCTTCCTCCTTTACTCGCGAAAAGAATAATTTTTTTATCAAGCGGCAATCCGAGTTTCTTTCTGGCAATATTTTTTTCTTGAGGCTTGAATATATTAGTGTCAACGCCATTATATATAAGATGCGCAACATGATTTTTTAAGATGCTTAATTGCGCCTTTTCATAGAGCCACTTTGATGGAACTACGATATGTAGTTTCGATTTGTAATATATTTCTTTTTTGAGTTCCCAGAGTTTTTGCGAATTGTTTTTTTTGTGAGGGGGTATTGTGTCGGGGAGTTTGCATTGGCATCCGCCGGTTTGCCAGTGGTCGCAATCAAAGGCATGCGCGCTGTGGCCGGTTATCGCCCACATGTCATGAAGAGTCCAGATAAAGGGTTTTTGATGCGACAGCATGGGAAGTTCATTAAGATTAAAAAAATTTGAATGAAGATTGTGGGCATGGATAATATCTATATCTTTCAATATTTTATGATGAAAAATTTTTTTCGCAAGCGGGATGGAAATATCATTTGATCTATGATACGCAATGTGGTACGAGAGTCTTTGGTAAAAATTTTTGTGGATTATTTTTGAAATGAAACGGTTTAAGGGAGTATTGAAGACGTCAAAAATCTTTGGATCATCAGAACGCTTAAAGCCAACGGCCATATATGCTTCATGCCCGAGTTTTTCAAGCCCGGCCTTAAGTTCCCATGATACCATGGCAGCGCCACCCTTTGTGTCGGTTGTTCCAATTTCTAATATTTTAAGTTTTTTATTATTCATATTATATTTTTTTTGCTATGCATATTTTTTGGATGGAAATTTAATATCTTTAAAATTAATCGCTGGAAAGACATCTAGAAAACTTTGAGGCGTGGCATTATATATATTTATATCAGGATGGAGTTTTTTTATTTTTTTATACAACAGACGGTAATTCTTAAAAAGTTGCTTAACGCGCGATATTTGCACCTCATAGCTAGCATGCGTGTGTCTTTCATCGAGGTATTTTTTTACTATTTCTGGATTTGAGGTGTCAATATTATCCCTTACATCTTTGTATGCCCAACCATAACTGAGCGATTTGTTGGCGGCAATATGCACAGATAAAAAATTATGCTCGCAACCAAGCAAATAGATTTTAGAATATCCCATATACACCGCAAGTAATAAGCACAGAAGGGCGGAATTTTTAGGGAAGGGGATTGTTTTTTCAATATCAATATTAAAATCAAACTTATCGTTCATGATCCCCTGCATGCTTATGTAATAAAGACAATGGCCGGTGAACATTTCGTGTTTTTTAATGAATTCTTTCGCTTTGATGTTGACAAATACGCTGGTCGAAGGCGATATGGTGTTTGTTTTTTTCAAAAATTGCTGGGTATGAAAATAATCCAGTGGCTGAGTAAAATAGGCGGTATCAATCAGGCTGTGATATTTTGGTTGAATTTCCTTATACATCGGGTGCTGATCAAGTTCATTCATGCAAAAAGTCTCCTCGTTTTTTAAAAGCGAAAGATCAATTTCATTAATAGACGGGCCTCCGCCAATAATAAAACAACGTTTGCCCCTTTTGATATTTTTTAGCTCAAAATTTTTTAACAAAATATCTTTATATTTTATATTTAATATTTTTGGTAAAAGAATATTTTGATAGATATAATTTTGGATATATTTGAGCTGTTTTATTATTATCATCATATATATTTAA
>Ga0209541_10005300_pt1 | contig 22573 bp, 17 predicted proteins | sample RifCSPlowO2_01_FD_184027 | JGI IMG/M metagenome (GOLD analysis project Ga0209541, IMG submission 184027) | Groundwater microbial communities from Rifle, Colorado - Rifle CSP2_plank lowO2_0.1 (SPAdes) (version 2) | ecosystem: Environmental > Aquatic > Deep subsurface > Groundwater | place...
TATGTTTATGTAAGCTCTAATGAAAATACAAATCCTGGAATTTATTCCTTTAAATTAAGGGTAAATGAAGGAGCTGAATTGGTCAAGGAAGTAAGCATCAGCTCAAATGTAGTTGAAGAAGAAAAGAAGACTGGTGTTGATGCTAAGACTGTCTTGGAAGGCCTATTCATATTGCTATTAGTAATATTAATTGTCTTAGGCGTAATAGTTGCTGTCAAGAGAAGTAAAGGCGCTAAAGCAACTGGAAAGCCTGAAGAGCCTCATTTGGAACAGAGCTATTACTAGGAAAACATGTCTAAACAGAATTATTATTCTTTAGAAAAGACTTACAATAAGAAGTATGCATCTGCGTTATTCAAATATATGGGCAAAAATGCTAATATAATACACGAAACAATAACTCCTTATGGTTTTTCTAAAGATTCTAGTTTTAAAACGGAGGAGGCTGTGTATCATTATTCTTCTTCAACAGTTTTTATTAGTAAAACTGTATGGGATATGGTGCTAAACCCTAAATATAAATCTTGTTTAAAAGTTGTTTCAAATAATGAATCTTTAACTGAAAAAGTATTTGGTGAACTAGAAAAAGTTCTTTTAGGAAGGAAATAAAAATGACAAGAACACTAAAAAGAGAGCCTTATTACCTTATCAGTTTTTTCAGAGAGTTTAAAACAGATGTCAATGGGCTACCTCAGTTTATTCAACATACACTTTTGCAAGTTGATGCAGCATATCTTATGGAAAAATTAAATGAAATAGGGTATCATCCTAAAATTTATAAGATTGATACAATAACTAGTCTAGCACAAATTCATTTTTATGGGTTTAAGTCCAAGAAGGAACCTATAAAGAGAAAACTTGAAGAAATAGCTCAAGAACGTAACTTATCACTACATATACCTTTTTAAATAATATAATTAATAATTAACCATGGTACAACTAGATGAATTGACGGTTAAATTTATTGGGGAATTTATCACTACAGTTTCTTTAGCTACGACTGCGGGCATACCATATGTGTTTTTAAAAGATTATTCTATGAAAGATGCAATAAAAATAATGACAAAAGTAGATTTATTTGATTGTTATAAATTAACTTCTAAAGAATTTAAAGAGAAATATCAAGACCTTTTTAAATAAACTAACAGTGTTCTTCTTTATATTTTTCAAATTCAATGAAAATAAATTCCGGCGCATAAAGATGTAACTGCTCTACAAAGAAAAGTTCTTCTGTGATTCCTTCTTTGATAAGTGCTGCAAAAAGAACATTCGCGTCTACAATTAAGTCCATTATGCTCTTTTTTTCAATCTTTCTGAAATAGATTTGCTTACTTTAGCCCCTAAATTTAATGCGTCTTTTTCAGTCATAGTGCTTTTTTCTTTAAACTTTCGCAGAAATACCATGTCCTCTATTTTTTCTTTAAATGCTTGCCTGGCTACTTCAGACCAGTTGATTTCATGGAATGAATCCATTTTTGTTTTGAGTTCTTCTGGAACTGCTAATGTCATAGTTGTCATATTTATCACACTCCTGTGTAAATAAATATATTATGTGTAAATATATAAATCTTTGCTTTTTCTCTATTTGGTTATTATAATTGAAATGTGTTTATCCTTTAAAATAAATATTTAAAATTAGAGGGTAAATTTATTATAAAATAATTCCAAAACCTTTTGATAATCTACAACATAAAAAGTTTTTTATTAAGTTGAAAGCAAGTTAGTTTTTCACCCTTTATAAGCCGTATAAGTGCGTGACACGCGACAAGTCCGCACAAGCTTTATAAACAAATATTCATGCAATTAAGTATGGACAAAGATAAAGCTTTAGTTGTTTTTTAGGATAAGAAGATTAGAAGAATATGGCATAATGATGAATGGTACTTTTTTGTTGTTGATATAATTGCTGCTTTGACTGATAGCACAGACGCAAAGGATTACTGGTAGAGGCTTAAGAAAAGAGAGCACGAAGAGGGACTTGATGAGTTATCGACATTTTGTCGACAACTGAAATTGCAGGCTTCAGATGGAAAGTATTATGCTACAGACTCATACTTTAAAATAAAAAGCTTTATATACTAAAAGTGTATAGTTATATACTAAAGGTGTATGATAATGCTGACACAAAATGAAAAAAATATTTTGAAATTTTTGATGACTTCATTTAATCATTACTCTATTAATGACATTTCTAAAGAGAACAAATTGGCGCCAAACGGCGCTTACAAAATATTAAAGAAGATGGAAAAGCTTGGAGTAGTATACCCAACAAACATAGGCAAAATCAAATCATATAAAATAAATTTTAAGAATAAATTAACAATAAATTACCTGGAGATAGCATTAAGCGACGAAAGAATACATGATGCTAAAATAAAAATCAGGATACAAGATTTTAAGGAGTTAATGGTTATTTGCAAGGCTGCAGTAATATTTGGTTCTTATATAACTGAAAAGAAAAAACCAAATGACATAGACATAGTTTTCGTGATAGATAAAGATAAATATAAAGAATATAAAAGTATTTTTGAAAAAATTAAAGAAATGATGCCTTATGAAATTCATGATATAATACAGACACCGCACGATATGACAAACAATCTAAAAGAACAGGACAAGATAATAATAAACGCAATAAGAAATGGCATTGTTTTGTGGGGTTATGATATTATTGTAGGATGTGTTAAAAATGCCCAAAGTTGAAGAAAAACTGAATAAATGTTTAAAAGAAGGCGAAAAAGGTGGCGTAAGGCATAAAGGGTTAAGAGAAATATCTCCAAGCAAAGAATTGGCTTCAGACCATCTTAAAAAAGCTATGCATAATTTCAGCGCAATAAATTTTTTCTATAAAAATGGTTTTTCTGATTGGAGCGCAAGCGCCGCATTCTATACATTATACCATTGTTTGTTGGCAATACTGTCAAAATATGGGTATGAAAGCAGAAATCAAAGCTGCACGTTTGCCATGGTTGAGAGCTTAATTAACAAAGGAGAAATAAAGAATATAAGCATTGATGATGTTAAAGACATATTTGACAGTTATGTTATTGAAAATTTGGAACATAGTCCTAAAATTTTGGATGTTAGAGAAAATATGCAATATTCAACGAAGACATCTATAGAAAGCGAAGAATTTGCTAAATTAAAACAAAAAACTGTCTTTCTTCTTGAAAAATTCAGAATGGAAATTGAAAAATAATTTTTGTTATAAGTTTTAATGAAAATCAATAATGAAATAATTCCAAAACCTTTTTAAATAAGGTATTTTAGGTTAATATATGGTTAATTTTACAGAGGTGATTAATAGCTTAGGAGATATAAGAAGCTTTTTTCCGTTAATAAGGACATTATTTACAATAGTAGTATTATTTATTATTTTTAGGCTAATTATAAGCTCTATAAAGAAAAGATTATTAATGAAAGCGAAAAGCAAGAAGCAATTAACTAATATAAAAGTATTTTCAAGGGCTTTAGAATATTTCTTTTTAATTTTACTGATAGTATTTGCTATATTTTCATATGTTGGCTCATGGGCTGGTTTAGGTATTGGCTTGGGTTTGTTAACAGCTGCCATAGGCTTTGCATTACAAAGACCAATTGCAAGCGTTGTTGCTTGGTTTATTATTGTCACAAGGAGGCCTTTTGAGATTGGTGATAGAATCAGCATCGGTAATGTCACAGGGGATATAACTGATATTACTTTAACCCATATACATTTGGGAGAGGTTGGAGGATCTATACCTACACAAGAAAGCTCCGGGAGGGTTGTCCTAATACCAAATCATTTAATTTTTGAACAGAGTGTAATAAATTATACAATGTTTAATGATTTTATATTAAATCAGGTTCCTGTGACTATTGCGTATGAAAGCAACCTGGATAAAGCTATAAATATTATTTTAGATGCAGCTAATAAATACACTAAAGAATTTTACAAAGGCAAACAAAAACCCTTTCCAAGGATTGAAAAGCCTTTCATAAGGTTATCTTTTGAGCCTAGTGGAATGACTATAAATGTAAAATATTCTGTGCCTATTAAATCACAAAGTGAGGTTTCTAGTTATATAACCAAGGAGATTTACAGCAAGGTAAGAAAGACTAAAGATGTTGAATTTGCCTACCCTCATACTGAGGTTATTTTGAGGAAAAAATAGAATTTTTTAGATTTAATAATCTATATTTTAGATTACAATAACCTATTTAAATTCAAATTTGTCTTATTTCATGTGGCATCTACTATAGGCAATGAGGTAAGAAAATCTATAAACGATCAAGGTTTTGGAGTGTACTTAATCGTTCTCCTGCCTGAATATAAATTTTTAAGGATTGAAAATAATACTGCTATATTAAAGCAAGACAAAGGACTGCATTATGATATTTTAGAGAGGATAGTATGCGGCTTATACAAGGATGATAAACAATTTGGTGAATATGTTATTGATATAGAGGTTCTGCCTGAGCTTAATGTAACAATACCGTATAATACTATAAAGGATTACAAAAGGCTAGCTGGTCTTGAGGATTTAAAGGATTTAGATTGATTCTTTATATATGTTATAAAACAATAATCTTTTTAAATAGTTGTAATCTCTCTATAATAATAAATGGTGGTCTTTCATGGATAGTAATAAAATAATTGTAACCATTCTTGTATTTGTATTATTGAGCACATCTGTATTAGCTGATTTTTCTTTTACTCAAGGAAAAGGAATAGATCCTTTATGCCCAAGGGCTACTGGTTTATTCACTGATTATGTGAAGAATATTGGCGCTGAATCTGGATTCACTGTGAATGTTGATGGCTCTGAAGCTGCTTCATGGTCAACTTCAACTCCTGCAGGTTTTATCTTGCAACAGGGCGGGGATAAGGTGATTTATACTTATGTTACACCTGTTGAAGCGGCTAAGACAGGAACTTATAATTTAGATGTTATTGTTACTCAAAATGGCGTTACAAAAAAGATTTCTCATGCTGTTAATGTTAAGGAATGTTATTCAGCTGGCCTGACTTTAACAGAAAAGAGCAAGGCTTTATGCGCTGGAAATGATGTTAAGTATGAATTTGTTTTAAAGAATACTGGATTTTACGAAGAGGTTTATGCTTTAAGTGTTGGAGGAAGTGCAAAAGATTTTGTTACTTTATCTGAAACTAGTTTAGTTTTAAAAATCGGTGAGCAGAAATCAATATTTGCTTATGCAAAGGTTTCAAGCGCTGAAAAACCAGGAACCAAACAGTTTACTTTGACTGCAAAAGGCCAGTCTGTTAATGGCGCTATAGAAAACGCTGAAGCCATTGTTGTAATAAATGACTGCTATGCTTTTACTGCTTTGCCTGAAAAAAATAGCTATGAAATGTGCGATGCTTCAAGCTTATCAATACCAGTAACTGTAAAAAATACAGGGACTTCATCAAATAGCTATACTTTGGATATAAGAAATGCCCCTGCTTGGCTGAGCATAGATAAGAAGACAGTTGAATTGAGTGCTGGGCAATCTGGCGCTGCAAATATTAATTTAAAGCCTGAATATAAAGTGGCTGGAAACTTTGATTTAAAGTTAGAGGTTATTCCAAAAGATGGAAAAGAAAAAGCAATTAGCACTATAGGTGTAAAAGTAAAGAGCTGTCATGGCGTTAAATTAGATATTGTAAAATCTGATGATGTCTTATGCGCTTCTGAGTCTGGCAAATATGAAATTTTGGTTGAGAATTCAGGTGAAGTAAACAAAGAATATGCGATAGAAACAAATAAAGGCGAATTGTCTGAAAGCAGGTTAAGCTTAACACCTAAACAAAAGAAAACAATTTATTTAACTGTAAATACAGGCGAGAATCAATCTACTAATACAGAGGATATAAAGGCTGAAGCTAAATCTCTAGATGAGAGCAAGGTTAACTATGCTGATACTTTAAAATTAACTGTGAAGAGCGTAGTTGACTGCTATAAGCCTGAAGTAATACTGCACAATAAAGACATTGTTGTTTATTATGATTCAGCAGCTGCTGTGGAAGTTGATGTTAAAAATAAAGGCATAAGAACAGCCAGGTATAATTTAGCTTTATCTGGAACCGGGGTTGATTTCATGCAGATTGCCCCTGCAAGCATTACTGTTGAGCCTGGCAAGAGTGAGAAAGCAGCTGTTTATATTGCCCCTAATATTAAAGACGGTGAATTTAAGGTTGATGTAACTGCAAGCATTAAGGACAGTGTTGTTTTAGCCAGCGATAGTTTAAAGTTAAGGATTACTAAGAATAAGGATGAGGCTACAAAAGGAATAACTGGCAAGTCTATCGGGGATGTTTCTAATAAAATAAGTTTATGGCAAAGGATTAAGAACTGGATTAAGTCTAAATTTGGGAAACAAGAGCCGGTTAAGGAAGAAAATCTTTCTAATAAAACAAAAATAGTGGTTATAAACCAGACTAAACCCGTGAATAAATCTGCTGTTAGGAATGAAACTATAGTTAAAACTGCTGTTAAGAATGAAACTGTAAAAGTAAATACCACTCAAATCTTACCAAAGCTGAGTTCACCAAATACAACTGCAAATAAAACTACTCCTTTGGATTTATTAAATTTCAAACCTGTTGCTAATGAGCAGATGAAGGTTAATGATATGTTTGGATTTAGCATTAATGGAGAACAGCATAGTGTAAAACTTGATAAAATTGCGAATAAGACGATTACATTAACATTTAGCTCTACTCCTGTAAAGGTTGATCTGAAGGTTGGGGAATCTAAAGACGTTGATTTAAATAATGATGGAACTAAAGATGTGAAGGTTACATTAAATGGATTTGTTGATGGAAAAGCAGACATTACTTATGAATTGATAAAGAAACAAAATGGAGTGAGTATTGGAAATATATATAATAAAATTTTAGATTATAAAAATTATATAATTGTGGGCATAATAATATTAATATTATTAATTTTAATTTCTAAGTATAAGAAGCAGATTGGTGAATTCTTTGAAGAGGAAGATGTGAAACCTGCAGAAACTCCGAAGGCTGAAGAGAAGAAAGTAGAGACTAAAACTGAACATAAGAAAGAAGAGAAGCATAAGAAATGAGCAGGTCAGGACCTTTAGATATTTGGGTAAAAGTTTGTTTAGAAAATACTAATAAAAGTAAAATAAAAAATCTTGGTAAAATAATCGATTTTAGTCCTACATGTTGCCCCGAATGCGATATAAACCATACTAATTTTCACTTATTTTCTTATGGAGCAAATGAAGTAATTTATAGTTCTTATGTGTATAATAAAATTTTAGATAGGATTTATTTTGATTTAGTAAATAATAATCTAATTAGGGAATTGCGGTATAAAAGAGGAGATTTTTACCGTTTTCAAAGAACAAGACAATCAGAATAAATTTTATTAAACTTTCAAGCTTATTATTTTTGATATGCCTTCCTGCATTGACACGCCATAAACTTGATTTGCTTCTGTGATGATGACATCATTATGACTTATTACAATATACTGCGCATTCTTAGAATATTTCTGCACCAATTTTGACAGCAATTCAGAATTTCTTTTGTCTAAAGCTGCATCAACTTCGTCTAATAAGTAGAAAGAGGATGGCTGATATTCCTGTATTGAAAATATTAAACTTAGTGCAGTAAGTGTTTTTTCACCGCCTGACAAGCTTCTGATGTCAAGATGCTTATTGCCTGCAAACCTTACCTTTATCTCTACACCACCCTCTAAAGGAGAGTCTTTGTTTTCTAATTCCAGATAAGCTCCCCCCTTTGTGGATAATTCCGTGAATATTTCTTTGAATCTTTTATTGATATTATTATAACATTTCATAAATGCAAATTCTTTCTTACTGTCAATTTCTGCTATTATTTTTAAGACATCTTCTTTTTCTATTTTTAATTTAGCTGCTTTTTCAATCAAGGAATTATATTCTTTTTCTATATTTTCATAGATTTCTAAAGCCCTTAAATTAACATTTCCAATTGAAGCGAGTGTTTTTTCGAATTCTTTTATTTTATCCTTGAGCTCTTCAATATTTAACCCGCGCTTTATTGTTCCTTCTTTATATTGCTCAAACTCCCTATTTAACCCTTCAAATTCTGCTATGAATTTAGCACGATCTATTGCAATATTATTAACTCTTTGGTCTATGCCTCTAATTCTTTCTTCATGTTTTATTATTTCTGTTTCTTTTTGCTGCATTTTTTCATTTAATTTATTTCTTGTAATTGCAAGATTTTTTAAACGACCGTAAGATTCCTGCTCTTGTTTTTCTTTTTGCTTTAATTCCAATGATTTTTCTTTTATTAATACAGTTAAGTTACTGAGTTCATTCTTGAATGTTTCATATTCCTTGTCTTGCTGGGAAATTATTTTGCCTGTCTTTTCAATTTCCGGGCTGAGCATAGTTTCAATCTGCATATTAATGTTCTTTATTTCTGCATTTAGTCCTATTAATTTTTCATTAGTTGAATTTTTCTTTGTTTCAAGATCTTCCAATGTTTTTGCCAAAGCAGGATTATTAAGCTTTTCACGCAGTCCGTTTTTAGTTGCTTTTAATTTAGATATTTCTTTATTTTTGTTTTCTATTAAATTTATTATATCCTTTAGTTGCTTGTCTATATTGCCTAACTCTTGTTTTAAAGACTTATTTTTTGCTTCTATATCTTTTACATCTGTTTTAATACCTAATGTTTTTTCCAGCTTTATAATTTCAAATTCTAAATCAGCTTTTAATTCTCTTGATATAGAGATTTCATTATCATTTTGTGTACGTTTCTTTTCTATGTGCTCTATTAAGCTTCTTGTTTTTGAGATTTCATCCTCTAATTTTTCTAAATTTGAGTCAAGATCTTTTTCTTTGAATGAGCCATATGTTGTTTTCCCCCTAAATCCGCCAATCATTGCACCACTGGTATCTGCTAAATCCCCATCTAAGGTTACCATTCTTGCACTGCCTATACCCAACCTGCGTGCAGTTTCTATATTGTTAACTATTAATGTTGAGCCAAATATGTAAGAGAACGCTTCCTTTACTTTTGGATTGAATTCTATTAAATTTATAGCAAGATCTTCTACACCTTCCTTTTTTAATATTTCTTTAGATTCAAATTTACGCCCTTTAATTTTATTTAACGGCAAGAATGTTGCAATGCCGAATTTATTTTCTTTCAGGTATTTAATGCATGAAGATGCTACTGCATCATCTTCCACTACAATGCTGCTTATTCTTGGGCCTGCTGCTACCTTTAAAGCTAATGAATATTTTGAGTCTACTTTTCCCAGCTCTAGAATAGTTCCGTAAACGCCTTTTTTTTTCAGCTCAAGTATTTTCTTAACAGCCAAGTCGTTTGCAATCTTTTCATACGTTAATGATAATTTTGTTTTTAGCCTGTAATAATCTTCATTTTGTTTTATCAAATCATTTCTTAATTTAGATAATTGTGATGCGTAAGAGGAATCTTCATTTAAGAATTTATTTAATTTATCTGCAGCATTTTTAAGATTATTTCTTTTCTCTTTTAAATCAATCAATTCCTTGTCATTTTTTAGCTCATTTAACTTTTCTTCTATGCCATCAATATGGAATTGTATCCTGTCCTTTTCTCTGATTGTATTTTGCCTGTTTTCATTTAGCTGTATTATTTCATTATTCATTAAGTCTATGGATTTTTCTATATCATCCAGATCCGACATATTGCTGATGCCGTGCTTTTCTTTGAAATCTTTAATAGATTTAGTAATTTTTGATAGGTCATCATTATATGCTTTAACTTCTGATGCTAATTTAGATTTATATGAATTAAGGTCTTTAATTTTATTTTCGACCTCTTTAATATTGTTTTTAAGCTGTTCCTTTCTTAATTCCAATTTCTTTAATTCTGATTTTAATGTATCTATTCTCACGTTGGCTTTTATATGGCCCTCTTTCAATTCCCCTATTTCTTTTCTTAATGTAATCTGCTCTTTTTCACCTTTATCTTCCAACTCTGTGGTTATATTCTTAATCTCATCTTTCCAAGAATTAATATTATTTTTTAATTCTTTAATAGACTTATCAATTTGTTCTATTTGTGATTGATTTTCTTGTATTTTTTTATCTAATTCTTCTATTCTTGTTTGCTTTTCTTTTTGCTGTAAACTAATATAAGTAGCTTTATGGTCAACTATACCACTTTGTATATCCTTATATTTTAATGCTTGATCCCTATCTTTTTTCAATTCCCTTAAATTAGCTTCTCTTTCTGCAAGAATTATCTCTGATTCATTTAATTTTGAGTCTACTTTTTCCAGCTCAAGCATTGTCTTAGCTTTTTTGTCTTCATACATAGAGATACCTGCAATATTTTCAATAATCTGCCTTCTCTCCAAAGGTTTCATTTCTGTAAATAAAACAATATCCCCCTGAAGGATTATATTGTGGCCATCAGGATCAATTTTTGCTGTGTTTAATAGATCTAAGACCTGCTGCCTTGTGACTACTTCATTATTTAACCTGTAAGTGCTTACGCCAGATGCCTTTACCGTTCTTGAAACCTGTATTAATTTTTCTTTTGATGAAAATTCGTTATTCTCATTGTTAAATTCTATTACAACTTCTGCATTTTTTGCAGGCTGATTATTTTTCCCACCGTTGTAGATAAGGTTAGCTGCTTTATCTGCCCTTAATTCACGAGAATTTGATTTACCCAAAACGAAACATATGGCATCTGTAATGTTAGATTTACCTGAACCATTTGCCCCGATGATAATATTAAACTCATCACCGAATGGGATTTCTGTCCTCTTTGCAAATGATTTAAAGCCGTGTAATGTTATTTTTTGGATTAATGTCATTTTTGCTAATTTAATAGTTAATTTTTGGCTTATATATCTTACGGTAGCATTTAAATCTTGTATTTTTAAGACTTTTATTAGATTTAAAATATTTATTTTTAAATTTCTTATTATTTATTTGATTTTAATGATATTTTTGCTAATTTTTATCCTTTAGTAATATTTATAAATACTTAATCTTGTTACTCTACATATAAAAGGTGTGTTTATGACTCATGCTAAGTATATTAAAAGAGGTGGTAAAACTTATGGGCCTTATTTCTATAAAAGTGTCAGGGAAAAAGATGGTAGAGTAACTAAAATTTATCTGGGAACTAGTTTAAAAGAGGATAAAAATAATTATTTATGGTTAGTTTTTGGCTTTATTGCTATTTTTAGTGTATTGCTATTAATATTTGGTTTAAAATTTGCTGGATTTAGTATTTACTCTACAAATAATATTACTTTAGAGGTTAATCAATTAGTAAGCAAGGATTCTTTTATTTTAGTTAATGAAGCTGCACAGCCCATTCCTTTAGAATTAACAGATATAAACGGGAGTTTTTATTATAATATAACTACTTTGAGTTTTAATTTTGATAATGGGCAGTATAATGTTAGTGTGATGGATAATGGAACTGCTGTATTCAGTGAAACTGTAGATGTTGATACAGATTCTGGCTATGAACAAGAAGTGATTACTAATGCTGCTGTGAATACAACTGTAAATAATACCCAAATAAATGAGACAGTTATTCAAAATGGAAGCGTAGTCCAAGATATAAATACTATAAATACGACTCCAGAAAATATTACTATTGAGCAAAATGTTTCTGCTGCCTCTGCAGATCAAGTTTCTGCTCAAGTAACTAACCAAAATATCCCTTTAATTATAGAAGAGGAAATAGGATATGATGAAGCAGAAATAAATAAACCTGTAGTTTGGACTAAGAAGGTTAAAGCAAATAAAAATGTAAATAGCTTGTCTGTTAAAATTGATAGCAGGGCCAGCAATATCAAGGTTTATAATGTTAAGAAGGATAAAAAATCAGAAATTAAGAACTTTAAACAAAAATCCAATGTAAATAACAATGCAGTTACTGGAAATGTTGTTTTAGTAAAGAGCAATAATATAATTGCTAAGTTTTTTAATAAAGTAATTAATTTTGCAGTTAATTTCTTTGCAAATATATTCAGCGTTACTGGATTAGCTGTTTCAGATTCAAGTGAGATTAATATAGACATTAGTAATACAGGCGATGAATTTGAAATTACTTATGAACTGCCAGGACCTAGTGCTGTTGAAAAGGTAATCAGCAATACTACAAAACAATTAATTATCACTTCTGAAATTGAATATAAAAATGTTAAGTCTTATATTGATATAGATGATACATTTTACGATAATATTAATTTATACCATATAATGTCTTATAATGAGAAAATAGACTATCCTAAAGTAGAAGACAGGAATAATAATGGAATGTTTGACAGAGTTGTCTGGTATACGCCTCATTTGAGTACGCAAACTTATGAAGTTAATATTAAGCCATTTAATAACACAGAAAGAATAATAATTATACTAAAAGATAATGTTAAAATAGATGATTTCTTAAATACAGTCGGGGAAGGATTTAAATTGGGTTATAGATATGGTATTTTTAATGGCGTTTCTGCTGTTGTCAGTTCAAATGAGCTATTAAATTTAAAATCTAATCCCAGCATTAAAGGAATTTACCAAGATTTTGATGTCAGCGTAGATTTACAAGATTCTGTGTCTTTGATAAATGCTACATTAGCTAATGCTGTGAGGGTAAATAATGTGAATATTACAGGGAAGGGGCAGACTATTTGCGTTGTTGATACTGGTGTTGATAGGGGTCATCCGGCTTTGGTAAATAAGGTGAAAGCAGAGTATTGTTTTTGCGGTAGCAGTTGCTGTGCCGATGGCTCTAATGAGATGAGCGGAAATGCAACTGATGATAACGGGCATGGAACTCATGTTTCCGGTATTGCTGCCGGCAATTCTACGATTATTGGAGTAGCACCTGATGCAGGTATAGTTGCTGCAAAGGTTTGTAATTCTGCTGGAAGCTGCGCAACTGCAGATATGATTAAAGGGATGGAATTTTGTGTTAGCAACAGAAGCTTGTATAATATTTCTGCCATAACAATGAGTTTAGGAGGCAGCACATTATACACAGATGTAAGCACTTGTGAAGCTGTTAGCGCTGGATTTTTAGCTGCTGTTACAAATGCTACAATAAATAATATTGTTTTTGATGCTTCTGCAGGAAATTCTTATGATAAAAGCGGAATTACATGGCCTGCCTGCGTTGGTGATGCAATAGCTGTCGGCTCTACAACTAAAACTGATTTAGTATCCTCGTTTTCAAATAGGGGGGGGTTATTAGATGTTTGGGCGCCTGGCAGTTCAATCAATTCTTCAGTTCCTGTTGGAAGTTGCAGCATGTGCGCTGCTTCCCGCTATGGTGTTGCTTCAGGCACAAGCATGGCAGCGCCTCACGTAGCTGGTGCAGCTGCTTTATTACAGCAATATTACAAAGAAAAGAATAATTTAAATTTAACACCTGCTGATGTGCTTTATTTATTGCAGGCAGGAGGAAAACCACTTGCAGATAATCAATATGGTTCTGATTCACAATTAACATTTTCAAGGATTAATCCTTACGATTCCATTAATCTTATCATGACAGTGAATAGCACAACTAATACTACAGGAAATACATTTGGCAATATAACTTTTTCTGACCCAAATAATTTAAGCAATATAAATAAATGCGTTAATATTTCAAAGAATTTTATTTCAGTAAATTCCGCTTTATGCCCGCAATTTAATAAATCTGCCAAGATTGTGCTAAATACTTTTAATTTTAACAGCACGCCTATTGTTTTGAGAGACGGCTCTGTCTGCAGCAATACTATCTGCAATATCTTTAATTATGCAAATAATAATTTGACTTTTAATGTTACCCAATTTTCAAATTATTCAGCAACAGCCAATAGCAATCTAAGCATATGGACTGAGGTTGATTCTGGATTTATGTATGGTGGCTTGACTAGATATATTGGCGACCAAGTATATATATTTGCTAATTATACAAATACTACAAACAACAGTTTAATATCTATTGGTTCCTGCAATATTAGTTTTAGCGATGCAAATGGCAATTTTGTAATAAATACAACAAAGAATTTATTTGAATATAACAGGACATTTTCTTTATCTGTAATTAATAATTATACTGTAAACTGCAATGTTACAACTTATGAAAATTTAACTAAAACTGCAAGCTTTGCAGTAAACCCCTTTGAGGCTACTGTGTGCAATAGCGGATGCGGTTACAGTAATTTAACATTTGCATTAATTTCGAATAATAATACAGAGAACGCTACAATAACTTTAAACCAAGGAAATGCAACTTATAATATTACTTCTATTGCTATATATAATATTTCAGCAAGAGGTAGTTTCCCCGCTATTAAATTTAATTCATCTGATCAGGCATTAGACTGTTCCAGATCTGGGATTATAAATTATAATAATAACAGTTTCGGGCTTTACGCGGTTAATAAAAGCAATATAACAATAATTAACTGCAATATTACAGGGTATTACCTTGGCATGGATTTCTTATCCAGTATTAGCATTAACTTGACAAATAATTATATTAATAATAGCGGTGCTCATGGAATTAATTTAACATCAACTAATGCAAGTGTAAATTTAAACACAATAAATAATAGCGGAGGGTATGCACTTTATCTTTTAAATTCCAATAATACCCCTTCACTTGCCACTTTGAACAGCGGGAATACACTTGCGAGTGCTACTTTAGGCAAGCTGATAGTTAACTGGTATGCCCAAATCAGAGTGATTAATAATACAAAAAATGTCAGCAGTGCAACTGTAAACATCACTGAGTTTGGGAGAAGTGCAGCGCAATATAATCTGACAACAAATGCAACAGGATTGACTGATATAGTTATAATTACACAATATCTAATTGAGAATAACGGGACTCAAACAAATAAAACAGACCATAGAATAGTTGCCACAAAATCCTTAGGAGGCACTCAAGATTTGATTTTTGCTTTAACAGGTTCTAGAACTTTGGCAAATGAAATAAAACTTAATTTGTCTAATTGTGTTGTTCCTAATAATAACCCACCTATTGCTTACAGTGCTGATACTACATTATGTGCCGGCACATATTACTTAGGCTTGGGGTTATTAGAAGGTGATATTATTATAAATTTAAACGCTGAAAATATAACTTTAAAATGCGATGGAACTAACTTGCAACATCTGCTAATTGCTGAATATGATTATATGGTTGTTGTAACAAAAAAGAATGTAACTGTTAAAGATTGCTATATTGAAGGCAGCGCTGTAGGATTATATACTTCATTGGATTATACTAGATTTATTAACAATACTTTAGTATATAATGAAATTCAGGTTGAATCAAGCGCTGATAATGTAAGCATTATAAATAATACTATAACTGGAGAAACAGGTGATGGCATAGATGTTGGTTTGGCTTCAGTTGGTGTTTCTAGCAATATTTGGATAGAAGGAAATAATATAAGCAATATGACTGGCAAGGGGATGTATCTTTATGTTGCTAATTCCACTATAATAAGAAATAACATTTCAAATGTTTCAAGCTATGCTATATGGCTGCCAATTACAGCAGGGGTTATGAATAATACAATTGCAAACAATACAATTCATGGAAGCATAAGAGACGGGACTGAAGGCGTATCTGTAACATATTCCATAGGCAATAGCACATTTATTAATAATTTTATTAACGGCACTTTATGGAATGACCACGCTGTTACTTTAGCAGCTAATAATATAAGCTTTATAAACAATATAATTTATGGAAACGTTAGTATAGCTGGAGGCTATGTTGTGAATAACACCATACATAATGGGCCTTTGATTATAGGAAATGGCGTGCCTTCTATAGTCACAAATAATACCATTAATGGCAGCTCAAATTATGGCATCCAGGCTGCCAGTAATAATATAATTTATAAAAACACAATATTAAATACCTCAAGTTTTGGCATATATTTGCCACATGATTATGCAGGGGTAAATATTACGAATAACACTTTAATTAATACTACTGGAATTTTTATTACAGGGGATAATCACACTATAATTAACAATACAATATGGAATACAACTGGTGCAGGCATAAACATAACTAGCAAAAATAGTTTAGTGGATGCTAATAAAATAGTCAATGCAACTTTCTATGGCATAAATGTAAGATCAGCTAGTTCTGGATTAAATATAACAAACAATAACTTAACAAACACAAGAGGGATTCTTATTGCCGGGGCCAACCATTCTTTACTTAATAATACAGTATGGAACTCTACACAGCATGGCATTTATCTTTCATCTTCCACAAACACGACAATAATTAACAAAATACAAGAGGGATTCTTATTGCCGGGGCCAACCATTCTTTACTTAATAATACAGTATGGAACTCTACACAGCATGGCATTTATCTTTCATCTTCCACAAACACGACAATAATTAACAATACTGTATGTTACACAGCCAATATTAGCATATTCAAATCCCCTACATCAACGCACTATCCCAATGGTTCTTTGGACATGCTTAATAATAACACATTTTGCAACAGTTCCATTAACAGATTTGAATTATACTGGAAATATACTGTTTATGTTACAGATTCGGTTTCTAATTCTCTATCTAGTGTTGTTGTAGACATATATGAAAGTAATGTTACAAGCATATGGAAGACAGGCACAACTGGTTCAAATGGCAGGTTTTCTCTTGTTGATGAAACCGGGAATCTGGCAAGACAATTTTATATCAACGGATCTGGGGGACAAGTTAATACTACGCCACATACAATAAATGCCAGGCATGTATCAACAGGCATTACTGGAAGCACAACAGCTAATATAGTTTCTAATAATATGGAAACTACTATTTCTCTAAACTTAATATCCGCACCAGTTACATCTAGTGGTGGAGACAGTGGCGGAACTGGTGGCGGAGGAGGCGGAGGCAGTGGCGGGTCTTTAGGCGTTATAAATGTAAGTGGAGAAGGAAGCATAACTGTTTCTATGCCTACAGAACAATCTAAAGAAGGACCTATAGTTGAAAAACCATTTGTCTTTGATTTAGGTGTTTTTGGTTTAACTACAAGTTATGATGTTAGTTTATTAGAAACATTTTCAGTGACAAGGGAAAAGGAAAAGATCATATTGTTTTTAAATAAAGATAAATTTATTTATTATAAAGATGGAAAAGGAGAATTTAAATTTAATTTAAATTGGGAACCTAATTCAAAATTAGTTGAGGTACATTATATTGATATTTTATTATATATAATAATTATACTTGGAATATTAATTTTATTAACAGGCAGATTATTAATATATGATTATTTAAAACGAAATCGCAAGATTTAAATACAATTAAACTTTTTAGTATTTATGCAAAAAAGAGGAGTGTATGTAATATTATTAGTAGTTTTATTAAGCTTAGCATTATTTGTATATGTCTTCAGGGAGCCTTCTTTAACAGGCTATTTTGTTGCAGTTACAGATACAATGTACTCTTATGAAATTGGCCCTTATTTAGATTTTGATACATTAACAGCTTGTTTATTCTACATAAATGGCACAGAAGATAGTTGTACACTGGGCACTGCTAATGTTAGTTATGCTATTGAAGGAACATGGAATGACAATTTAACATCCTATAATAGAACTGACGCTGAATTAGCTTATGAATTTTCTGATTTAAACAGTTCATTTACTGCAAATTTAACATTTGATTCCAGTGTAATTTCTAATAATGGCACTTTTTGCGGCAGCCTCGGCTGTAATTATGCACAGAATGTTTCATTAGCAAATAGAACTTTAAATACTATATCCACTGCTGTAAAATTTGATGGGGTTTCTGGGTTTTTAAATTCTTCTGTTTCTACTGCTGCTTTAGGTAGCTCTACATTTACTATATCTGCATGGGTTAATATGACTAATTATACCAGCTGTGCTAATACTACTTGCATTATTGTAAGCCAGGTAAATGCCACTTTATCCGGATTTGCTTTAGGTATTAATAATAATACCGGAGGTTTTAGCTGTATTAATTTTGGTGCTAGGGGGACTGTATCTGGTAATATTAGTTCCGGTATTACTACAACAGGAAAATGGCACCATGTAGCTTGCATTGGCAATGAAACTAACAGGACTAGCTTATATGTTGATGGAACATATATTGGAAAAGCAAATTATACAGGAGTTCCAGTTAATGCTACTATTCATGTTGGCGGTACAAATAGGGCTGCAACAAGCACTTATCTAAATGGAACCTTGGATTCTGTTATTGTATGGAATAGAAGCTTGAATTCTTCTGAGATATCACAAATGGCTTATGGAAGATTAGAGAGGTATAATATAAGAAATTCTTATACAAGTAGTAGTGGGTATTCTGTTATTTTTATAGGTTTATCTGCAGGTAAATCTAATGTTAGTATTAATTGTAAAGGTGCTGAATTAATTGGTAATGGCACAGATGCTATGGCGATTAGATGGGATAGCGGAAATAATGGAAGCATATCTAATTGCATTATCACCAATTTTAGTTCTAATTCGGGCATTATTTCTGTTAATGGCGGAAATTATATGGATATTATTAACAATACTATAAGAAATACTACAGGTGTAATAGGGATAGGAATAGTCTCATCTGGCAGTTTAAGCAATATTGTTAACAACACTATAGAGAATGTTACAACTGGTATGCTTATATCAGGTAATAAGGTTAACATAACTTACAATACTATTATAAACTCAGCGAATGGAACATATATTTCAGGGACTCCAAGCAAAAATATAACTATAGTGAACAATTCATTTATTAATTTAACAAGATTAGGCATCCTCTTAAATCAATGTAATAGTTGCAGAATACTTAACAATACATTTGACAATGTTTCTGGGCAGTATCCTCTTCTTATTCAAGCAAGTGTAAACAATCTGGTAATTAATATAAGTTTAAATATATTTAAGAATATAAATAGCACAACAAATTCAACTTTTATAGGGCAAACTGCTGGGGCAAATATAAGTATTTGGCTGAATAGTTTCTATAGTAATTCTGGAATACATGATAGGAGAACTACAAATCAAAAAGAAAATAGTTATTGCATTAATAATCAAGGCAATTTCTATGAAGAAAATATAGTGCTAGCGAGGAGAGGAAATGGAACTGCAGGAAGCGATTGCGGTTTGGTTAATCTAACAAATCCTGAATCAAGTGAGATATTAATAAATTCAACTTATTTGATAAACTGGACAAAGCAGGATGCTGCAAGATCTATCACTTATGCTTTATATTATACAAATGATTCTGGAACTAGGTATTATTTCTTAGCAAATGCCACAATTTTAAATTATACTTTGCAGATAAATAACAGCTTAAGGGAAGCAAATGGAACTTATTTAATAAGAATGGTTCCTGTTTCTGAAGGCGTGAATGGAACTAATGATAATTCTATAACTGCTTTTAGCATTGATCCAAATGATCCTTCTGTGTCAATAACGCAAAGCGCTACTGGAGATATGTCATTGGGAGAAACAAAAACTGTAACTTGCAGCTCTAGTGATACTATGGGCATATCTTCTGTATCTATGACTTTAGATACTAAGAGCTGCTCTAGCACAAGCGGATGCACTATATCTTATACAGCTGCTACTACTGGAACTAAAACTGCCAGCTGCACTGCTGTTGATAGTTCTACTAGAACTAAATCAACTTCTGTATCATTCAGCGTAACTTCTTCTCCTTCTGGTTCTTCAGGAGGAGGAGGCGGAGGAGGTGGTGGCGGTACGAGACAATTTGATATAGACTTCACTACAGAAATAGAAGCAACTTTGTCAAAATCTGAAGGAAACTCGGTAAGCTTTACTTTGGATGGTTCAATCAAACATGAAATCATATTTACTAAAGTAGAAGCCACTGGAATTACATTAACAATACAATCTACACCTAAATTAATTGATTTAAAAATTGGGGAGGTAAGAAATGTAGATGTTGATAGTAATGGAATTTATGACCTTGCCATAACTTTGAGAGAGATAACCTCATCTGGGTTTGCTAAAGTAGATGTTAAGAAAATAGTTTTACCTGTTTCAACAATTGTAACTAATGGTGTAGTTGTTGTGAGTTTAAAAGAAAATGGAAATGCTAACATAGTGATTAATGGCTTACAATCAAGCTTAACTGTAACTAGCGTGGGCGCATCAAGTACTACAGCCACAATTGCTGGTAAAACAATCACATTAAATATTGGTCAATCTGAAAATGTGGATCTAAATGATGATGGTGGAGATGATGTTAAAATAACATTAACTGGGATTATTAATGGTGAGGCTAAATTTGAGATACAGAAGGCTGAAGCAAGAATAGCTTTGGAAGCTGCAGAAGAGAAAACTATGAAAGAACTAGCTATAAAAGCTGTTAAGAAACCAGGATTTAATTTAGCTTATATAATAGGTTTGGCAGCATTAGTAGCTGTATTAGTGTTAGTATGGCTGATACATCATTATAGGCATGGAAGACATATAAAAGAAGGAAGTTTTAAGGGTAAAAAGTAAAATATAAATGTAACTACTTTAAAATATATGCAAATTAAAATATTTATATAAGTTCTCTTAAGAGAACGAAAGATTTATATATAAGTTCTAACTATAATACTTATGTCAAATATACAGGATACTATAAAACTACTCAATCCATGGTGGGAAGATGGAAAAGTTAGCGAGGAGCTTGCCAAGCAGTATAAAAGAAGCTTTTTTAATAAAATACAAGATTTTAAGAAATATAAACAGATAATTATTCTTACAGGATTAAGAAGGGTTGGAAAAACCACCCTTATGTATCAAACAGTGAAAGAACTGCTCAATGAAATTAATGCTAAAAGAATTTTTTATTTTAGTTTTGACAAGGAAATTGATGATCTGCTAGAACTTTTTGAAAATTACAAAGAGCTAACAGGCGTAGACTACAAAAAAGAAAAAATTTTTGTTTTTTTTGATGAAATAACTAAATTTAAAAAATGGGCGAGTGAGCTGAAATTAATTTATGATTCTAGCCCAAATATAAAATTTTACATTTCATCATCAAGCAGCATTAATCTGGAAGAAGATGCTATTAAAAACCTTGCTGGGAGATACTTCTTGATCAATATAAACCCCTTAAGCTTTAAGGAATTTTTAGAATTAAAAGGCAGGGAAAAAATAATTGAGAATTATAAATTATATTCAAGGGAAATAAAAAAAGAATTTTTTTCTTATTTGTTGAGGAGCTTTCCAGAGACAATAAAATGGGATAATGAATTAGTTATTAAGGATTATCTGAGAACAACAATCATAGATAAGATAATCAAGTCAGACCTTCCTGAAAGATTTAATAATATTAATAAAGAGCTATTATATAAACTAATAGAGTTGTTTTACAAGGAGCCTGGATTCTATCTTGATTACAATAATTTATCAAAGAATTTAAGGATAAGCAAGAATACACTATATACACATATTTTTTATCTTGAATTCTGCTATCTAATAAGAATTGTTAAGAATTTCAGGCCCAGCACCATCTCAACAAGCAGAAAGCTGCAGAGAGTTTACCCTTATTGGTGGAATCTTGCATATTGCTATGGAGAAAATAATGATAAAATTTTAGAGTCTTTTGTTTTGAGCACCATAGATGGAAAATATTATTGGAGGAATTTAGAAAAAGAAATTGATTTCTTAAAAATTGAAGGCAAGAACATTCTACCTATTGAAGTTAAAAATCGAGAAAGGGTTGAAGAGAGAGATTTGAATACATTAAAATTATTTATGAGGAAGTATAAAATAAAAGAAGCATTGCTTTTATATCTTGGAGTTGAAGAAATTAGAGATTTTGATGGGATAAAAATTGAGTTTATTTCGTTTTGGAAGTGGCTCTTAAAATAATAATTAGTATTAGTGAGTTAGTGAGTTTGAAAAAATTGCTGTTGAAGAAAAGGTTTCTGAAGTAATTGCTGATACATCATTATAGACATGGAAGGCATATAATAATACTTAATTTATATTACAATTAAGCAAATTTATATATAACTAAGACCCGTTTTGGAAAAAATTAAAGAGATAAAGTTGAAATTATTGAAAAAATATGGTGAAATAGGTTCAAGCGGAACGTTTATAAAGAAAGAGTCCATGGTGAAATTTAAGAGGGCTTAATCGAACTTAATTGAAATGGAAAAAACTACTTATAGAGTAGGTGATGTCGAAGTTGTTTCTATCTGGGATGACCCAGTAGAACACAAAAAACAGATTGAAGAAGTAATTCGGAAAAAAGCCGAGAGACATCAAGTATCTGTTGAAGAATTGACAAGACAGGAATTCAAGAAGATAGACGAGATGTCCGAACAGCTCGAATACAGAATGATTGGAATGTATGGATTCGGGGGACCTATTTTCTTGTATGAGGGAAAGTCTAATGGAAGTTGGTATAAGAGTTTTAAAAATTGGATCAGTTTAAAGTTGTTTAATGGTAAAAAGTAAAATATAAATGTAACTACTTTAAAATAGACACAAACCAAAAGATTTATATATAAGTTATTCTTCTAAATAATATCACCTCTTTTTCCCAGGAAGTATCTCTGCAAAGAGGTTCTTCTTGGGTTTATAATTAA
>Ga0209541_10005302_pt1 | contig 22569 bp, 33 predicted proteins | sample RifCSPlowO2_01_FD_184027 | JGI IMG/M metagenome (GOLD analysis project Ga0209541, IMG submission 184027) | Groundwater microbial communities from Rifle, Colorado - Rifle CSP2_plank lowO2_0.1 (SPAdes) (version 2) | ecosystem: Environmental > Aquatic > Deep subsurface > Groundwater | place...
TACAATATCGCCATCGAGTAATTTGTAGCTATCAGGGATGCCGTGAACAATAACATCGTTTATTGAGGCACAAATCGTCGCAGGATACGGTTTATCCGCGCCTTCGGGGCGATATCCTAAGAACGCCGGTTTTGCCCCACGCTCTAGAATTGCTGTTCTCGCGAGTTCATCGAGAAATTTTAAGCTGACGCCAACTTTCGCGGCTTTTTTTAACTTTCGGAGCACTTCGGACGCGATAGCCCCGGACTCTTTGAGTCCTTGTATTTGTTTTTCAGTTTTTAGTCTTATCATTTTGTGCCTATGACAGGCTTTTCAAAATGGAGTTGAAGATATTGAAGGGTTTCCCCGTTCCTTTAATCGGGACTACCTTGAAACTTCGATTTTTAAATTCTTTTAAGAGTGGCAGAGTTTCTTCTTTGTACGCTTTAAGGCGAACCTTTATAACTTCCGGCTTATCGAGTGTGCGTTTTCGTAAGGGTCCTCCACAGAAGGGGCATACTTTTATTTTTACTATTCCGAGCACTTGACGTTTACATACTGAACAGACAAGGCGGGACGTGTTTCTTTTAAGGGATTCTTTTTCCGGAACATCCAAATGAAAAACCGTGATATTTTCTTTGCTGTATTCCGTGCTTAGCGTATCCATCACGCCATCAATCTTTTTCGGTTCTCCGAAGGCATCGTAGATCGTTCGAGGCGAGCCGCTGAAAACGAGTCCGATACGCGCTCGCGCTAGTTGTTTCACTCGTTTATTAACAACACGCATTACCCATTCGGGCGTACAGAGTTTTCCCGAATCGAAAAGTTTCTTCTCTTTTCCTATTCCTTTATCTTTGCCGTCCCAGTGACGAAAGATATCTTCAAGGTACGCACCCGTGTCAAAGTTGACCAAGAGAAAACGATCAGCAAGCAGGGCCGCCTGCGTCCCCTTGCCTGAGCCTGGAGGGCCAAAGACAATGAAAACTTTCTTCATAAGTAATTTTGAGTATACTCCTGATAAGACTTTTTCGTAAGAACTATTCGCGGATAGCGAGTTCGGCGTTTACTTGTTTTGTCGTTTCAAGGGCCACAGAAACAACGATGAGAAGGGCTGTTCCACCGATCGTGAGCGATTGGATGTTCGTCAAAATTTGCGTGACTGTCGGAAGCACCGCGATAAGACCAAGAAAGATTGCCCCGAAAAACGTAATCCTTTTTACGATACTTCCCAAGAATGCCGCGGTTGGTTCGCCCGGACGGACACCCGGAATGAAACCACCACTTCGCTGGAGATTTTTTGATATCTCTTTCGGATCGAACGTAATTGCTGTGTAGAAATAGGTAAAGACAAACACAAGAATGAAGTAAATAAGTCCGTAGAGCGCCTGGTTATTGAAAAATCCTTGAACAAAGTCATTGATTTTGGTTCCTATCGTATCTGAAACTGTAAGCGCCATTTGCCCTATAAATTGTGGGAACAGAAGGATTGAAATCGCGAAGATGATCGGGATAACACCGGCCTGGTTAATACGAAGCGGTAAGTAACTTGAGACTCCACCGTACATCCTGTCTCCACGGATTCGTTTAGCGTATGAAACGGGAATTTTTCGTTCCCCTTCATTTATGAGAACAACACCAGCAATAACGATGATGCTTACGATTATAAACGCAACAATCGCGTCAATACCGAGCGTTCCACTCTGATATGACGCAATGCTTGTTTGTATAATATTCGGAAGACCGCTTACGATACCAGCGAAGATAATAAGCGAGATTCCGTTTCCTATTTTCTTTTCAGTTATGATTTCGCCGATCCACATAAGAATCATTGAGCCGGCGGTAATTACCAGTACATTTATAAGCGTTGTACCGAGCCCTGTTTCTATGATTACATTTTGACTCGCAAGCAGTTTCAAGAAGCCGTACGCCTGGAATATCGCAAGAGGAACCGTGAGCCATCGAGAATAGCGATTAAACTTTGCTCGTCCCGCGGCGCCTTCCTCGTAGTACATTTCCTTCAATCTCGGGAAGATCATTGTTAAAAGTTGAAAGATAATCGTTGCTGTGATGTATGGAGCGACGCCAAGCATCGCCACGGAAAGGTTTGAGAGGGCGCCTCCGGAGAAAATATTTAAAAGACCGAGGAGTTGATTGTTTTGAAAGAAGCTTTCCAGGCTTGAGAGATCAACACCCGGAATCGGAATCGCCGCAAAGACACGGAATACGAGAAGTAGAAATATAACAACGAGAATTCGATTGCGAAGTTCCGTGGCTTTTAAGATTCTTAGAATGCCCGACATTGTTGTAGTGCTTACGCGACGCTTCCTCCCGCGGCCTTAATCTTTTCAGCCGCTTGTTTTGAGACTTTTACGCCAATTACTTTTACCGCTTTTTTTAATTCCCCTTTCCCAAGAATTTTAACATTTCCAACGGTTTCTTTGGTAATTTCAGTTGTTTTCATCTTTTCAAGATCAGTAAGGTTTATGACTGGAAGTTTTTCGCTTTTGGTCTTATTCGCAAAACCGCGAAGTTTGGGGATTCGGATTAAAAGATCGCGGGACGCCGGACGAATTTTGTGACCAGCACGAGATTTTTGTCCTTTTTGACCCCGTCCGGAACGCGTACCACGCTTGCCGCCGCGGGCAATTCGTTTCTTGCTTCTTTTCGGATTATTCGATTTTAATTCGTGGAGTTGCATTGTGACTTTATTTACTCGCCTTTATTTTTTCGAGAGCTTTTATAGTCGCAAGAGCGTTGGTCAGTTTATTCGAAGTCTTTCCAAGACACTTCGCGGTAATATCTTTTATGCCTGCCATAAGCAGCACGACACGCGGAGCTCCTCCAGCAATCAATCCATGACCTTGAATGGCTGGCTTCAAAATAACTTTCGCAGCACTGAATTTAGCATATACTTCGTGTGGGATGGTTCGGTTTTTCATCCGTATTGTGATCATATTCTTTTTTGCGTGATTCTTCGCTTTTTCAATAGCTCCCACAACATCGATACCTTTGCCCATACCCACGCCAACCCTACCTTTTCCGTCGCCTACAACAACTGTTGCTCGGAAACGAAAGCGTTTCCCTCCAGCAGTAACACGCGCCACACGGCGAAGGTCAACTACCTTCTCAAGCAATTCGTCTTTTTTAATTGTTCGTCTATGTTCTCTCATTTTTAAAATTTGAGCCCTGCTTTTTCAGCGCCTTCTTTTACCGCTTTTACTCTTCCGTGAAATTTATACCCGCCTCTATCAAATACGGCTTCGACGATTCCCGTTTTCTTTGCTTTCTCACCGAGCATTTTTCCTACCATTTCGGCTTCCGCGGTTTTTGGTTGTTTCTTTTCGGCGACAGTCAATAACTTTGAGGAGGCGCTTACAAGAGTTTTCATATTTGCATCATCAATTAATTGCGCGTATACAGCATTATTACTTCGAAAAACAGAAAGGCGCGGCTTTTTCGCGGTGCCGTTTATCATCGCTCGGACGCGGTGTTTTCTTTGTATAACTCTTCGATTTTGTCTTGCTTTTCGGTTCATTGTTTTTACGCAGTTGTTCCCGCGACTTTTTTACCTGCTTTGCGGCGGATTACTTCATCTACGTAACGAATGCCTTTGCCTTTGTATGGCTCCGGCTTTTTAAGCTCTCTGATTTTGGCGGCAGTTTCACCAACAAGCGCTTTATCCGGACCGCTTATCTTCATCGTATTTTTTTCAACTTCCAGCTTTATACCTTCGGGGATTGCGAACTTTACCGGATGCGAGAAGCCAATACTCAAGACGAGTATCTTGCCTTCAAGCGCAACACGAAATCCAACTCCTTCAATAACAAGTTCTTTCATAAAATCAGTCTGAGCCCCCGCGATCGCGTTTTTAACAAGAGCACCCATCGTGCCCCAGTTTGAAAGCGCCTGCTTTGTCTTCGCGACGGCCGTGACTGTAATCGCCCCTTCTTGTAGGTCGAGCTTTACGTATGGAAGAATCGGTACTGTTAATGATCCGTTTTTTCCCTTGAAGGAAACTTCTGATTCTCCCATTGTTGCCGTTACTCCTTCCGGCACTCCTATTGGTTTTTTGGCGATTTTACTCATAGTCGTTTTACCAGATTTCGAAAAGAAGTTCTCCGCCGACTTTTTCTTTTCGAGCTTCTTCACCCGTTAAGATTCCTTTATTTGTTGAGAGAAAATACTTTCCATACCCTTGTTTTGAGGTTTTTATTTTCTCGTAATTTACATACATACGGCGGGACGGTTTGCTTATGATCTTGATTTCATCTATCACGGGGGTTTTGCTTTCATCATATTTCAAGACTATCTCAACGGCCCGGCGGTATCCGCGTCCTTTTCGCTCTATATTTTTGATATATCCGGCTTTGAGGAGAGCTTCGAGAATCGCAAAATCAAACTTCGTAAACGGAGCTTTAACACTTGCCTTTCCGGCTTTTAGTCCATTTTGAATTCTTGTTAGTGTGTCGCTGTACATTGGTTTGATGTATTCACTATATCTTACTTACCACGATGCTTTCTTAACACCGGGGATTTCGCCTTTGCCCGCCATTTCTCGAAAACAAATTCGGCAAATTCCAAAGTCACGCATATATCCTCGCTTGCGGCCGCATCGAAAACAACGGTTTGTCGCGCGGACTGCGTACTTTTGTTTCTTTTTCGATCGTGCGATGACTGATTTTTTTGCCATTGTTTTCGTTTATTTTACAAACGGGATACCGATTGATTTCCAGAAATTAAGAATCGCTTCCTTATCCTTTTGATTTGGGAAGCTTCCGACTAGGGTAATTTGAATTCCAAAATTCGCCTTTACGGTTTCAGGATCTATTTCGGGAAACACAATACAGTCTTTTAGGCCGATAGATAGATTACCTTGCCCATCCAATTGTTTCAAGCTTAAACCATGAAAATCACGGACTCGAGGAAGCGCGACATTCGCAAGTTTCGTTAAGAAATCCTGCATTCGTTTTCCACGTAACGTTACTTGTATGCCAACAACTTCTCCTTCACGCAATTTAAAGGAAGCGATTGATTTTTTCGCTGTCCGAACCGCCGGCTTCTGCCCTGTTATCGTAGTAACCTGCTTTAATATTTCAGGAAGCGTTTTGTCCTCAAATTGGGCGCTGTTACCGCGCATTTTTCCGACTCCGACGTTTATAACAATTTTTTCTAGACTTTGGCGTTGCATTTTTTACAATAACGTTCTTTTACGTTTTTATCGAGGAGGCGGTACCCCATACGCGCTGATTTTCCGCAACTCCCGCAAACTACCATCACGTTCGCTCGGCGTACAGGCCGCGCGACTGAAATAATTTGTCCCTTTTCACCTTGCTTGCGCGGTTTTACGGTTTTTTTAACAAGGTTCAACCCTTCCACTAGTATTGTGTTGTTTTTATAATTTACGGCATTTACTTTTCCGGTTTTTCCGCCGTCTTTTCCTTTCATGATTTTCACCGTATCTCCTTTTTTGATCGTTACTTTATTCATTTCCGTAATTACACAATTTCTTGAGCGAGCGAGCCTATTTTTTCAAAACCTTTTTCTTTTATTTCCCGGGGAATGGGACCGAATACACGAGTCGCGCGCGGTTCATTTTTCGCATCAACTAACACTGCCGCATTTTCATCAAAACGAATCAGGGAGCCATCTTTGCGACGAATCGTTTCCCGAGTACGTACAATAACAGCTCGAACAATTTCTTTTTTCTTGACTGCTTTTCGCGGTTCAGCAACCCGGACAGAGGCAATAATAATTTCGCCGACGCGCGCATACCGTTTGCGACTTCCACCTAAAACTCTAAAGCAACGGATTGTTTTTGCACCGCTGTTATCAGCAACTTTTAAGATGGATCGTTCTTGGATCATAGTTTTTCTATTACTCGCCAGTGCTTTTCTTTTGAAATCGGCCTTGTTTCCTGAATCACGACTTTGTCGCCTGTGTGAAATTCGTTTTTCTCGTCGTGAGCCTTAAAACGGGTCGTTACTTTATAACGCTTCAAATATTTTGAATCTGTCTTGAACCGTACCACCGACACGACGACAGTTTTCTGCATCTTATCGGAGACAACGATTCCTTTCAATTTTCTTGGTCCTACGCTGTTCATTTTTCTTGTTTTGTTTTTATAACTGTCAATATTTGGGCTATTGCTTGTTTTATCTGTCGTATTTCTTTGACGTTCTTCACTTTGCCTGCGGCAAGATCAAATTTCAATACCCGCAATCTCTCACGGCTTTCTTCAGTGTTCTTGATTAACTCGCCAGCAGAACTGTTTTTCATATTTTGGAATTCCCGTTTTTTCATTGGTTTCTATTCTTTAACAATTCTTGTTTTAAATGGCATTTTGTGTCCGGCGAGCCGTAGCGCTTCACGGGCGTCTTTTTCAAGGAGGCCGTCTACTTCAAAAATAATTCTTCCGGGTTTTACAGGAAATACATAATGATCGACGCTTCCCTTGCCACCACCAAGCGTTGTTTCCGGAGGGCGGGTGGTTACTGGCTTATCGGGGAAAACTCGAATCCACATTTTGCCTTGTTTCTTTACAAAACGAGAAATACTTTTGCGTCCAGCTTCAATTTGGCGAGACGTAATCCAAGAACTTCCCAACGCCTGGAGACCAAAGTTGCCATACCCAAGTGTTGTGCCGCGTGTTTCAACAAGGCGTTTTCGTGAACGGCCTTTTGACCACTTGCGGTGTTTAACTTTCTTTGGAATTAAAAGCGTCATTATCGTATTTTATCTTCTCCAAAAACTTCTCCTTTATAGATCCAGACTTTTACGCCGACAACGCCGTAGCTTGCGAAAGCACTTGCTGTACCGAAGTCAATATTCGCACGAAGCGTTTGCAAGGGAATCTTTCCTTTCGCGAGCCATTCTGTTCTTGAAATTTCGTTGCCATCAAGTCTGCCTGAGAGCCGTACTTTCGCGCCAAGGCACTCCTTGTTTTGCATCATAAGTTCAAGGTGTCGTTTCATTGCCTTTCTGAATTTTACGCGTTTTTCGATGTCCCACGCGATGTTTTGAGCGACATTTTGAGCGGAAATTTCCGAGCGTTTTAATTCTTCAACATTGACACTCAGTCGAACCGGCTTCTTATCTTTTTCCCTTTCATGAAGCTTTATTAAGCTCTTCTCAAGTGCTTTCGTAAGCTCTTCAATGCCTTTTCCGCCACGGCCAATAATAAGGCCTGGGCGAGCTGCTTTAATAAACAAACGGTATTGGTCGGCGGTGCGTTCTATGTCTACTTTGATAATTCCGGCTTGGCCGATCTTCTCTTTGATTATTCTTCGGAACATCACGTCTTCCTCAAGCCATATTTTTCGATTTTTCTTCGACGTAAACCACCGAGAACTCCAGTCCCGTATGATTCCAAGCCGTAATGAATCTGGTCTTATTTTTTGTCCCATAGTTGATTTTTAGATTACCTTACGCTGGAAAAACTTTTTGACCGGCGCCTCGCCCTTTTTTGTCACTATTTCGTCTTTTTTTCCTTCTTCCGAAAGTTTTGGCTTTTCCTGTTTTTCTTTCGGAGCTTCCCTTTTTTCTTCTTTTGTTTTTCTTCCTATCTTTTTTCTTGCGTGGAATGTAAATCGGGGCGGCTTCAAATCTTCGTTTGTTTCTAGGACAATTATCACGTGACTCCAGATTTTGTGGATCGGAGTTGCCATACCACGGGCTCGTGGGAGAGCTCTTTTTAACATAGGACCCTTGTCAACTCTGATTGATTTTATGTAAAGCTTATCTTCTTCAAGCTTCTGATTGTTTTTCGCGTTTGCGACTGCTGATTGTAAAAGTTTCAAGATTGCCGGAGCACTGCGCTTTTTTGAAAATGTCAATTCTGCCCGCGCCTCGGCGGCAGACATTCCTTTAATAAGATCCGCGACCAGGCGAACTTTTCGCGGCGCGATTCTTAAGTTATTCAATTTTGCTTGTGTTTCTGCCATATCTATTTCTTTTCAGTGGTTGTTTTCGCGGTTGTTTGGGCAGTGCGAGTTGTGTCTTCCACTTTTTTCTCCATCTCTTTTTGAATTTTACCTCCGTGCCTTACGAATTTCTTTGTCGGAGAAAACTCTCCCAGTTTATGACCTACCATATCTTCAGTCATAAGTACTTCAACGAAATTCTTGCCGTTATGAATACCAAAGGTGAATCCGACCATTTCCGGAGCGACTTCTGAGGCTCGCGCCCAGGTTTTAATCACGGTTCTGTCGCCAATCTTAAGACGGCCTACTTTTTTCAGAAGCTTCTCGTCAATATACGGACCTTTTTTTGAACTTCGGCTCATATGTTACTTTGAATTACGTTTTGAAACACGACGTTTCACAATAAGTTTTGATGACCATTTTTTCGGGTTTCGCGTCTTTCGTCCGCCGGTTACTTTGCCCCAGAGGGTTTTCGGCCTGCGCGTACCGCGGCGTTGCTTGCCTTCACCTCCACCGTACGGGTGATCAACAGGATTCATTACTGAACCGCGAACCGTCGGTCGTACGCCTAACCAGCGCGAACGTCCGGCTTTTCCTAGATTTACCAAGCTATGCTCTGTATTTGAAACCGTACCGAGCGATGCAAGACCACTCCAGAGAACTTTTCGTACTTCTCCGGAGGTTAATTTTATCATCGTGTACCCGTTTTCTTGAGCAAGAATCTCGGCGCTTCCTCCAGCAGAGCGAGCAATTTTTCCGCCTTGACCCGGCTGTAGTTCGATATTATGAACGCTGTAGCCGACCGGCACATTTTTTATCATAAGCCGGTTACCGATTTTAAGCGGAGCATTTTCCGCTGTTATTACCTCATCCCTAACTTTCAAGCCGTCTGGAGCAATAATATAGCTTTTAGCGCCGTCTTTGTAAACGATTCGGGCAATGAACGCTGTGCGGTACGGATCGTACTCAATTCCTAAAACTCGCGCGGGCACATTGCTTTTATTTTGTTTGAAGTCAACCAAACGGTACAATTGTTTCACGCCACCGCCTTGATGACGGACTGTTATTCGTCCTTGGTTGTTCCTACCGGCATTGGTTTTCAAACGCTTTGTATGCGTTTTCATCGGCTTCTCCTTGCTCAGTTTCGTGTAATCAACGTGAGAAAGAAATCGCTGGCTAGGAGTTCTTGGTTTATACTGCTTCATTGTTTTTAATGCGGGATAATATCGATTGACTGACCTTCTTTTACGGTAACAATAGCTTTTTTAATACCTGCTTTTTTTCCGACACTCCGCCCGAGGCGACGTGTTTTTGATTTTGTATTTACCATACTCACACCTATAACATTTACTTTATAGATAGCTTCAACCGCTTTTCTGACTTCAGGGGAGACCGCGTCCTTTTTCACGAGAAACGCATATTTATTCTTTGAGCTTTCTGTCGTGGCTTTTTCTGTAATCCAGGGTTTTTTAATAACAAAGTAATCAAACTTCGCGGTTTTTGCCGGTCCGGTTTTTTTCGCGGATGTTTCTTTTTTTACCTCTTTTACTACTTCCGCTTTCGGCTCTTCCTTTTTTGGTTGTGATTTTTTAAACAGTGCCATAGCGGGTTTTTATAGTTTCCAGGGCTTTTTCTTCAAGTAAGATTGTTTTATATCTCATCAAATCGTAGATGTTCAACGTATCGGCGCTTATACTTTTTACATTTTTCATATTTTTGCTCGCCCGATAGATATTCTTATTATTTTTTTCAGCGATAATAAGCGCGTTTGGATTTTTTTCGAAAAAGTTTTTGAGGATGGCCGCGATATTTTTTGTTTTTGCTTCCGCAATTATCAATGAATCAACTACTTTAAATTCCTCATCAGCAACCCGTTTTGAGAGCGCTGTCTGGATCGCGCCTTTCAACATTTTCTTGTTTATTTTTACTTCAAACTTCTTTTCATTCCGCGGACCGTGGGTTACGCCACCACCAATCCAGATCGGTGAACGGGTTGAACCATGGCGCGCGCGGCCAGTTCCTTTTTGGCGCCATGGTTTTCTTCCACCGCCTCGTACTTCACTTCTGTCTTTTGTGTGAGCAATTGGTTTTCGCTTATTTACCATTTGGGCTTGCACCGCGAAGTGCACTAAATCAGCGTTCCATGAACGCTTAAAAATCTTGTCCGGCAACTCAACTGTTCCGATTTTCTTTGCCTCTTGATTGTAGAGATCGGCTGTCATTGTTTCGGATAAATTTTCACCTTTCCTTTTCTGTTTCCCGGAACGGCGCCTTGAAGCAAAATTTCTTGTTTTTCTTTGTTGATTTCAACAACCCTCAGATTTTTTACAGTGATTTTTACGCCGCCCATACGTCCAGCCATACGCCTTCCTGGGTAGACTTTTTGAGGGGCCGTACTTCCAATTGATCCCGGCGCACGAAGACGATTTTTTTGACCGTGTGTTTTGGGGCCGCCGTGAAATCCATATCGTTTCACAACGCCTTGGAATCCGCGGCCTTTTGAGGTCCCGCTTACCTTCACTTTATCGCCTTCTTTGATTTCCGGGGTTTCAGAATTTCCCAGGCCCTCGGCCGCAATAACGGTTACCGGGATGACTTTGTCATCCTTAAAAACCTGCGTCATTTTCACCTTTTTGCCTGTGATGTATTTCATTCTTAGAGCGTATAAATAAAGAGCCGCGGGGTTAGCCGCGGACTCTTTAAATTCCTGTGTTGAGCTATGTACCCGAAAACGATACTATACTATTTTCTTTTCTCTGTCCACTCTTCGACTCTCCTTTGATGAACCCGGGATCGCTCAGGGCAAGCTTTTTTATTTGTCTAACCGAGCTTGATTTCGATATCAACGCCGGCAGGCAGGTTCAGGTCAGAGAGCGCTTCAATGATCTTTTGATTCGGGTTCACAATATTGATAAGCCTTTTGTGAATCCGCATCTCAAATTGTTCTCGAGAGTTTTTATCGATGAACGTTGAACGATTGACGGTATACCGTTTGAATTCGGTCGGAAGCGGGGTCGGACCCATAATTTCCGCATCATTCCTGCGCGCCACTTCGATAATCTGCCGGCATGAGTTGTCGACAAGTTTATGGTCGTAGGACTTTACGCGTAGTTTTATTTTTGTCTTTTCGCTTTCTTGTGATTTCGCCATCGTTTTGTTTTTCGAGAACTATTTTTTGTTTTCGAGTTTACTTCGTAATTTTTGTTACAACACCGGCGGCAACTGTTTTTCCGCCTTCGCGGATAGCGAACCGTTGTTTTTCTTCAAGCGCGACTGGAGCAATGAGTTTTACCGTGAATTTTACCGTATCGCCCGGCATTACCATTTCGGTTCCTTCGGGAAGTGTAATTTCACCAGTTACGTCAGTTGTGCGAATGTAGAATTGAGGCTTATAACCAGCAAACATCGGGGTGTGGCGTCCACCTTCCTCTTTGCTCAAGATGTAAACTTCGGCTTCGAAATCTGTATGCGGCGTAACGCTTCCTGGTTTCGCAATGACTTGTCCGCGTTCAACATCTTCTTTTTTCGTACCACGAAGCAAGATACCGACGTTGTCACCCGCTTGGGCGTCGTCAAGCATCTTGTTGAACATTTCAATTCCAGTAACAACAGTCTTCTGCGTCGGTTTCAAACCGATGATTTCAATTTCTTCGTTTACCTTAAGAATTCCACGCTCGGCACGGCCGGTTACGACAGTACCGCGTCCTTCGATTGAAAAGATGTCTTCAATCGGCATCAAGAACGGTTTATCTGTTTCTCGAACCGGATCGGGAATGAATGTATCAAGCGCGCTTACAAGATCGAGGATCGGTTTTGCCGCCTCGTCATCAGCTGACTTTGCTTCAAGCGCTTTCAACGCCGAACCACGAATGATCGGGGTTGTGTTTCCAGGAAATTCGTATTTGCTCAAAAGTTCACGAACTTCAGCTTCAACGAGATCCAAAAGTTCCGGATCATCAACTTGATCAACTTTGTTTAAGAAGACGACAAGCGCGGGAAGACCGACTTGGCGAGCTAAGAGAATGTGCTCCCGTGTCTGCGGCATTGGACCGTCAGCCGCTGAAACAACGAGAATGGCGCCGTCCATTTGAGCGGCACCGGTAATCATATTCTTAATATAGTCAGCGTGCCCAGGACAGTCGATGTGCGCGTAATGGCGCTTCTCTGATTCGTATTCAGAGTGATGAAGCGCAATTGTAATACCACGCGCTTTTTCTTCCGGAGCATTGTCGATATTATCGACTCCCTCTTCCTTCGCCGCCCATCCTTTCATAAAAAGGACGTGAGTCATCGCGGCCGTGAGCGTCGTCTTGCCATGATCAACGTGACCGATGGTGCCGACGTTCACGTGCGGCTTGCCGCGAACGAACTTTGCTTTTTCTGCCATGCTGTTGTGTATAAAAAAATGACGTTTATCTTTACGACGACATAATCCTATAAGGAAATGGCGTCTTTGTCAATCCTTTGACGGGCTCAGGACGAGTCCCACAAAAGGATTTTTCGACCTTATTACATTAATTATTTTTTACCTTCGACAATCATTTGTTCAATGCTTTTCGGTACAACATCGTACCGGTCGAATTCCATTGTAAACGATCCTCTCCCTTGTGTCATTGAGCGGAGTTTCGTCGCGTAACCGAACATTTCCGAGAGTGGCACTTTCGCGTCAACTACTTTGATGTTTGGCCTATCGTTCAAAGCTTCAATCTTTCCACGTTTCGCAGAAAGATCTCCCGTCACATCACCTAAGAATTCGGGCGGCGCGATGACTTGTACTTTCATAATTGGTTCAAGGATAACTGGTTTTGATTTTCTCGCGGCTTCTTGAAACGCAGTTGAAGCGGCGATTTTGAACGCGGCTTCTGATGAGTCGACGTCGTGATACGAGCCATCAAAAAGTTTTGCTTCGATATCAATCATCGGATAACCCGCAACGATACCTCTCTCCATTGCCTCCCTGATACCTTTTTCAACGGCAGGAATATATTCTTGCGGAATAACACCGCCTCTGATCGCGTTTACGAAAACATAGCCAGCATTTCGCTCTTCTGTCGGCCTGACCTCTATCCAGACGTGTCCGTATTGACCACGACCACCGGATTGGCGGATGTATTTTCCTTCGGCCTCCGCCTCACCTAGAATTGTTTCCTTGTACGCGACTTGCGGCCGACCGACACTTGCCTCAACGCCGAACTCCCGTTTCATACGTTCTACGAGCACTTCAAGATGGAGTTCGCCCATTCCTGAAATGATTGTTTCGCCTGTGTCAGGATCGCCGCTTACACGGAACGTCGGATCTTCCTCGGCAAGCTTATGCAATGAAATACCCATTTTTTCCTGATCAGCTTTTGTCTTTGGACTGATGCGAACCGAGATAACAGGTTCCGGGAATTTAATGTTTTCGAGCACAATTGATTTGTCCGGATCGCACAAGGTGTCACCGGTTGTTGTGTCTTTGAGTCCCACAATCGCGGCGATGCCGCCGGCATAGACCTCTTCAATTTCTTCGCGGTGGTTCGCGTGCATACGAAGTACCCGACCAACGCGTTCTTGGGTGCCTTTTGTCGAGTTTAAAATGTAACTTCCGCGTTTTAACGTGCCTGAATACACTCTGAAATATGTAAGAGTTCCTACAAACGGATCTGCCGCAATCTTAAACGCAAGCGCGCTTAACGGCGCATCATCTTTTGCTTCACGCGTCATTTCTTCTCCTGTTTCCGGATGCGTTCCTTTAACCGGAGGAAGATCACTTGGAGCTGGCAGGTAATTTACAACACCATCAAGAACAGTTTCGACAATTACACCGCGGCCATCACCGCCATATACAGGAAAAAGTTTGCCAGCGATTGTTCCTTTGCGAATCGCGCCTACGAGTTCGGCTTGCGTAATTTCTCCATTCTCAAGGTATCTCTCCATAAGTTTGTCATCGTGTTCGACAGCTTTTTCAATGAGTTCAGTCCGATACTTCGTAACTTCCTCTTTCATAGCGGCAGGGATCTCTTCTTCTTTTAATTCCTTATCGTGAAAATCGGTGTAGGTATATGCCTTTAGAGCAACAAGATCAACAACGCCTCGAATGCTTTTTTCAAAACCGATCGGTAACTGCACCGCGATTGCGTTCGGGTTCAACCGTTCTTTAATCGAAGCTAAGCTTTTATAAAAATCACCGCCAGTCTGATTGATTTTATTAATAAAACAGATTCGCGGGACATTGTACTCGTCGGCATAATGCCAGTTTGTTTCAGATTGCGGCTCAACGCCCATTTTGCCGTCGAATACAACAACCGCTCCATCGAGAACGCGGAGTGATCGTTTTACTTCGACAGTAAAGTCGATATGACCTGGGGTATCAATAATACTAACTCCGTGCTTTCCAGTTGATGGGTAATGTTTTAATTCCCATTCACAAGCAGTCGCGGCGGAAGTAATTGTAATTCCCCGTTCGCGTTCCTGATCCATCCAGTCCATTTGAGTGTCACCCTCGTGCACCGCGCCGATTTTATGCGTGCGTCCTGTTAAATACAAAATACCCTCGGTTGTCGTGGTTTTTCCAGCATCAATATGGGCAATAATGCCGATATCTCTTATTTTTTCAATTGGGTGCTGACGGGGCATAGTCTCGGAGAATTACCAGGCAAAATGAGCAAACGCTCTATTCGCCTCAGCCATTCGATGGACGTCAAGCTTCTTTTTAATAGCATCACCCTCGTTTTTCGAAGCGGCGATAATTTCATCTGCTAATTTCTCAAACATCGGACGGCCCTTTTTCGAACGGGCGGCGGCTAAAAGCCAACGGGTTGAAAGCATAAATTTTCGTTCCGGACGAACTTCAACCGGCACTTGATAGTTCGCGCCACCAACACGACGAGAACGAACCTCTACAAGCGGCGTTGTGTTTTCAAGTGCTTTTTCAAGTACTTGCATCGGATTTTGCTTTAATTTTTCTTCAACTTGTTCAAGCGCTCGATAGAGTGTTTTTTCGGCGGCAGTTTTATTGCCGTCTTTCATTAGATAATTAATCAGACGCGATGCAATCACGCTGTCATATTTCACATCAGGTCTATATGTTCGTTTGTAATTCCGTTTTTTTCTCATTTTTTACTTGCCTTTCTTTGATTTTTTTACACCGTAGAGACTTCGACTGCGTTTCCTTCCTTCAACGCCCGTTGCATCAAGTCGGCCACGGATAATGTGATACCGGACACCCGGTAAGTCTTTTACCCTGCCCCCGCGAAGCATAACAACAGAGTGTTCTTGTAAGTTGTGTCCTTCTCCCGGAATATAGGCTGTTACTTCATATCCATTCGTCAACCGCACGCGCGCCACTTTTCGGAGCGCTGAGTTCGGTTTCTTTGGAGTTGTCGTGAAAACTTTAAGACATACACCACGCTTGAAGGGCGAAGGCCGATCAAGCGGTTTATTTTTGAGGTAATTAAAATAACGCCCTAGTCCAGGGGTCTTCGATTTCTTTACCTGTTTCTTTCTTCCCTTTTTTAAAAGTTGTGAGATTGTTGGCATATCTTCGTAACGGCACAAACTATATCAAATCCTATTTTTCAGGACAAGACCACTCAACCCTTTATAAATAGAGAGGGGGGGTCCCTGTATCCTTCTTACGGAAAACCGAATTTCGGATATTGACCACATTCTACTGAAATCCTTTTGTTTTTGCAAATAGAATGCGGGCGCTCTGCTATCTACGTAATCAAACTATAGAGCGCGTCAACGATTGGAAGTATCAATCTGAAACCGAAAACGAGAAAAATGAAAAGTATCGGAAGGCTATACATCTCGAGACTTTTCATTATTTGGTTAGCTTTTGAGCTTTCCGGCAGAAGCGCATAGAGTACTTTCGAACCATCGAGCGGCGGGATTGGAACAAGATTAAAAACGGCGAGTAAAAGATTGATCCAGATAATGTAATGAAACGCCGTGAATAGAAGCTCATTTCCGAAATTACTTATACTTACAAGCTTCAATACTATTCCGAAAATTGCCGCGATCGCAAAATTACTTAAGGGTCCGGCGGCGGCAATCAATCCCCCGCCTTTTTTCGGATCTTTTAAATTGTATGGGTTATATGGAACCGGCTTTGCCCAACCAAAGACAAAATCACCAGGAAGAAGGATGAGGACGAGCGGCACGATAAATGAGCCGATAGGATCGAGATGTTTTAACGGATTTAACGTCAGCCGCCCTTGCAATTTTGCCGTCTGATCGCCGAGTTTATACGCGATCATACCGTGCGAGACTTCGTGCACGACAACTGAAAAGATCAGGATGACGATTTGAAATAGTGTTACCTCGATCATTGGTTTATTCCTTTTCTCTTGCCATTCATCATATACTAGTTTATAGTATTTCTAAATTTTACTGCTATTTTCATGAAAGAATGTGCATTATGCGGCAAGGGTTCGATATTGCGCGGCGCTCGCAAAAAGCTTCGTGGTCATTACAATCCGACACCGTTAAAACGAAAATATCCGAATCTTCAGTGGTTCACTCCCGAGGCGGGCAAGCGGCGAATTTTGGCGTGTGTTTCGTGTATTAAAACACACACGAAGAAAGCAGTACGGGTTTAATAAAGACAGGCTTTGTCTTCCGGGCTGTAACCCCGACGTATTCGATTAGATAGAATTAAGGAAGTTGGGGTCCCGACTTTTACTAAACGTCGGGATATACCGACCTATTCTCGCCAAACCTGCCGGCAGGCAGGGCTTCAGCGAGGCGAGTAGTACGTCCCGCACCTTTTGACGGGCCGTCGTATAGTGGTAGTACGTATGCATGGGGTGCATATAGTCCGAGTTCGATTCTCGGCGGCCCGACTGGAAGATTCTTAGTTCTTTGCCCTTGTGCTTTGGCGCTTTATTTTTTATTAACTAATTTATTAACGGTTATGAAAAACATATCGTTTCCTCTTTTCTCAACAAAGGTCAGTGGTGTTACTAAAAGATTTAATCTTGAGGATCCGGTTTCGCGGCGCGAGTATTTTGATCTTAAAGCGCGGGCTGATATTGAAAAAATAAAAGAATACTTGGAGGCAGGCAATACATTTGTCGCTTTTCTTTTAGGTAAAAAGAATTCGGGCAAAGGAACGTATGCGAAACTTTTTATGGAAGCAGTTGGTAGGGAACACGTTGCTCATCTTTCGGTTGGTGATGTTGTTCGAAACACTCATAAAGAGCTTAGTGATGAAGCGAAACGGGCAGAACTTCTTGAATTTTTACAAAAGCGATATCGCGGTTTTATTTCAGTTGAAAAGATTTTTGATGTGATTGAGGGACGAGATACAAAGACACTTCTTCCGACAGAAGTTATCTTAGCGCTCGTTGAACGAGAGATTGATCGCCTTGATAGAAAGGCGATTTTTGTTGACGGATTTCCTCGAAACCTTGATCAAATTTCTTATTCACTTTTCTTTCGATCGCTTATCGGTTATCGCGAAGATCCTGATTTTTTTGTGTTTATCGACGTGCCAGAGGCGGTTATTGATGAGCGGATGAAGCACCGCGTTGTTTGCCCTGTGTGTCAGACACCACGTAATACGAGAGTTCTATGCACAAAAGAAGTTGGATATGACGCTACGAAACAAGAATTTTATTTGATCTGTGATGATCCGAAGTGCGGCGGCGCCCGAATGGTTGCGAAGGAGGGTGATAGCTTGGGAATCGAAGCGATTCGCGATCGGGTTCAGCTTGATGAGCAGATTATGGAGACGCTTTCTACACTCCAAGGAGTTTCGAAAATTTATCTTCGCAATTCAATTCCTGTTGCGGGGGCGGCAACAACTATTGATGAATATGAGATTACGCCCGGATATCGGTTTGAACTTGAGGGAAGTTCACCAGCTCACGGAGTGAAAATCATTCAGGAGCCGTGGGTTGTAAACGACGATTCGGGTACGCCGTCGAATAGCTTGCTTCCGGCACCGGTTGTGTTGTCGCTTTTGAAGCAGATGGTTGAGGTTTTGGGATTGTAGATTCTCTTTTTCGGAAATCAAAAAACGGGACCAAGGCGGTCCCGTTTAGACTTTCTAACTATCCTGAATTTCTTCCAATTCTTTCTTTTCTTCGAATCCGTTTATCTTACAGATTTGATTTAGCCATTTATTCACTTCCGGTCTTTTTGCTTTCGTAGAATAGATAACCTGAAACTTTGATTCTTGCTTGGAGATTGTTGGAATAGGCATAGAATTATCGTTGAACAGTTACGGTGACCTCGGTGGGTTTAGTATTATCCCACGGGCCGACCCATTGATACAGCCAACGACCGATACCAATCATATTATTCGCACATCCGTGACTGCGTTGACTGCAAAATTCATTTGTCTTTCTCCAATACGCTTCGTGAACCGCTTGCCCTCCTTTCGAATACTCTGTTTGTACGCCGAAATACAGATTGAATCCGACACCCGGTAAATCGCAATCGCCTTGGCATTGCATATAGCGACTCGCCCATTTTCGGTAAATTTTTTGGCTCCCAAGTGGTGTTGGAGTACCATTCAACCCAGTTGCAATACAGGTTATAAAAAGTAGCCTATCTCCTTCATACACATATTCTTTCTTTTCAGAAAGATCGATGACTATTTTTTTATCACTTGTTTTTGTTTCCGGGAAAACTGTAATTTCGTTTTCGAGTAGCACTTTCCGTACCTCAGCAGGATTTGCTTCGATAAACCAATCGCTTTGATCTAGCCACCATGGTACGTCGACTTTCCAATGAATGCCGGGATCGATTTTATACCAAGAATCTCCATCTTTATCGAGTACAACATCTTTTACGGTTATAATTGAACTCTTCGGAAGTTTCCTAGTTCCATAGCAATAGCCTGGTGCCCAACATCGTAGTTTTCGATGTTCAAGTCCAGCGCCAGCACGAACCTCAAGACCTCCTTTCGTGACTTCGAGTAACGTTCCAATTGGATGTACTACTCGTTCAGGACCACAGTAAACGCCCTGCCCAGATCTGTTCAGGAGCATTTCTGGTTTTCCATCGTTTCCGATGCTGTAGACATAGAACTCGTGATACATATCTTTTAATGAATCGGGCATTTTCCATGAGAATCCGTGATTTTTGTCTTCGTACGGAAGATCTGGTCGAAAAAGATCGGCTTTGAAGCGTCCAACTTCTTTATTAATCACCTTTGTGATTTCGAATTCTTTGTCCTCAACTCTTCCGAATGGAAAGTCGAGAATTACAGCTATTTCAACGTTTTCAATACTGTCTCTTTTCTTTGCCCAACCAGTTATGACATCACACGAGGTGTTGTCGTGGTACCCGATATATTCGGATTCTGGTGGATTTGTTTTCGCAAGGCCGATGCTCGGCAGAAGCGAAAACAAGAATGCGATAAGCAAGAAACTAACAAGTTTCTTTTTAAGCATAAGCAATTCATTTATTTATTAAGTGCGGTTTCTAAAGCCGCGTTATGTCAAAGGACCTTGAAATCTAAGGCTTTTAAGATAACACAGACCGCTTTCCTAGTCAATAAAATAAAAATACCCCCAGGCGCAGGCCTGGGGGGTACTCCTTATGCATTCTCCCTTTAGCCGGAGTACATCAGCTTTTGGGGAAATCCCTGTTCTTCTCCATAAAGACCGGGAATCGTCGTGATATGGAGCCTAGCTGTTAGCTTTAGCTGAGGAAATCCGCTAGGCGATCCCCCAACTCTGCCGAGAATTTAGCACTTATATAACTCTCTGTCAATAGTTCTGATTTTAAGCTAGTAAGTAATAAAAAACACCCTTGTATGGGTATTTTGCCTTTTGGGTACTTAAAATCCCGCTCTCTTAAGATTCCTGGTTAAATTCAGGTGGGTGATCTCAATTTGTCTCCAAGGAAACAAATACTCTTGATCTCCCTTTAAAAATTATTTCAGTCCGGAATCTTTCAAAAAGCAGGATCATTTATAGTATAAACCCTCTCCATGGAAACGCAAGTGGAGAACTCTAACTTCTCGCATTCTTTTCTACTTTGACAGAACCTATATTTTATGCTATATTCTCCCTGTCGAAAGCTTAAATAAGTTTATTTATCTTTGAACTTATTTAGCTTTTCGCTAAATAGGTTCTTTGAAAGAAAAATATATGAAACAATGTAACCATGCTCGGTTGTTTCTTTTGTTCGCTATTGTCTTTCTTGTCGCCTTTGCGGGTGGCACGATCGACTTAGCGGCCAAACACCGCCTTATTAAAGCGACTCGGGAGAGCAATGAGGTTCTCGTGAGTCAGGTTGATTCTCTTATACAAGATGGTCATAACTTGGCAGTTGAAAACCATAGTTGGGAAGAGAGTTATACTCGCCTTTCAGGTGAGTATACTAAGCTGCAAGACGAGAAAAAACTCGTCGATGAAGAAAGGTCTCGCGTGGAAGAAGCTAAAACTAAAGCGGAAGAGGCCAGGGCTAAAGCCGATCGAGACAACGCTCGGCTTGATGGGAAGGTCCAAGTTTTGGCAAGCCAAAGCAAGGATTTAACCAATAAAGTAGCGATTCTCAGTGTTACGAACACCGAACTTGTTTCAACGAACAAGGAGCTTGATACCAAGGTTCTTAGGCTCGATTATGAAAAAACTGACCTTGAAATTAGGAATGCCGATCTCGAATGGCGCAATAAATTTCTAAAGGCAAGGTACGAACCCAATATAACTTTGGGACAAAACGATCTTTTTGCTTTTTGGGGCGGTGAATTATATGGACGATCTCTAGAACTTCTTGGAAAGGAGTTCTCCATAAATCAATCGACGCTTTACAGGGATGGTACTTACTACTATCTCACTATCGATAAGCTCAAAGAAGTTATTGCGGCTGATTCTACTGATGCCCGCGAGTGGATAAATGATAAGTACGATTGTGATGATTTCACTGACACGCTCAAGGCTCGTATGGCTGAATTAGGTATCACAGCAGTAGGATTTGTCGGTGGAGAATTGCGAGATCCTATCACGAATACTCTCATCGCCGGTCATGCATGGAATCTTTTTTGGGTTTACGAAAACGGTTCGCCAATAGCGTATTATGTTGACCCGCAAGATGATGTAATGACTAGAGTTACTCCTGGTGGTACCACATTAATGAACGGGAAGTTGTATATACCAACGGAGATACGATATTAGTGTAGCCGAGGACATTAGCGCCAGGATCTTTATCCTGGCGCTTTTTTATTACCAATTTCTCTTTTCTCTCTGTTGCCAAAAACTTCCGGTTTCAATACCTTTTTGAGTTGCTAACCAGAAGATATCTTCGGCGGCTTCTTCGGGAGTACGGGGTGCTTCGTCGCCGCCCATTTGTGTTTTTACCCAACCGGGTGTGATTGCGGAAACTACAATCCCCTTTTCTTTTAAGCGAAAGGCGAGGGTTTTCGTGTACATATTGATTCCGGCTTTTGAAATACGATAGGAGGTACAAACCCATTCGTTTCTTATTTCATCTGAAAGCAATCCCGTTCCTGAAGAGATGTTTACGATGTGGCCGTCTGACTTAACAAGTGATTCAGCAAGAAGGCGTTCGGTTAAATCAATCGTGCCTACGACGTTAACCTCAAACGTCTGTCGAAGTTTTTGAATATCAAGTTCATTGTCTTCGTGTTCTAAGAGAATGCCTACGTTGTTTATGAGAACGTCGATCGGGGTGTTTAGCTTTTTGATTTCTTCAACAGCGGAAACAATTGTTTCCGATTTCAAATAGTCGAGCGGGATTACGGCCAGACGGTCTGATTCGATATCAACTTTACCGTCTACTGAGGTAGTCACAACACTCCATCCTTCATTTAGGAATTTTTTGACTGTCGCGTAACCGATTCCCTTACTTCCACCGGTTATGAGGATGGTTTGCATACTCGAGAACTTCAGGCTTTTTTCGGAATTTCGATATTCCCCCACACATCATCTTGTTCGCACCAGTATACAGTTCGATTATATTGTTTATTATTTTTTGAATCGTGACTGATGTCCTGTTTCTTTATAACCATTTCCTTACCGCACTTTGGACATTTCATATTTTGATTCTGTGAATTATTTTCCATAGTATTCTTTACTTTTTGGGTTCGAGGAGTTTGATGTGAAGTTCTTTGAGTTGGGATTCGTCTACTTCGGAGGGGCCGTCCATCAATAGGTCTCTGCCGTCCCCTGTTTTTGGGAATGCGATGACTTCGCGGATGTTTGGTTCGTTTTGAAGTAGCATCATCAAGCGATCGAAACCCCAGGCAATGCCGCCGTGCGGAGGTGCGCCCATTGCAAGTGCTTTCAACATATGGCCGAAGTTTTTCTGCATTCGTTCTTCGGCAAAACCCATTGTTTTGAAGGTGGCTTTTAAAAGTTCCGGCGTGTAAGCACGAATACTACCCCCACCGATTTCGTAGCCGTTCATCACAATGTCGTATTGTGTTGTGAGAATTGTTTCGATGTTTGTTCCGGCGAGATGATCGTTTATAAATTCCGGTTTTGGCAGTGAGAATGGGTTGTGCGTAAAGGTCCATCCGCTCACTTGCCCTGAGTTTGCCGAAGGGTCAGTTTTTTCGAAGAACGGAAAATCAACAACCCAGCAAAACGCGAGAAGATTTGGATCGTTCTTGTCTTTACGAACATCGGGGCGATCGGTTTTGTATTTTTCCATCGCTTCCTTATAGGTAATACGAGGAAACGGTTTTTCTTGGATTTTCTTTTCGGGATAGAGC
>Ga0209541_10005305_pt1 | contig 22562 bp, 23 predicted proteins | sample RifCSPlowO2_01_FD_184027 | JGI IMG/M metagenome (GOLD analysis project Ga0209541, IMG submission 184027) | Groundwater microbial communities from Rifle, Colorado - Rifle CSP2_plank lowO2_0.1 (SPAdes) (version 2) | ecosystem: Environmental > Aquatic > Deep subsurface > Groundwater | place...
AGAAACCCCCTGCATGAAAGAAGGAATAGCTGTTTTTGTTTGGTCTTGGGGCAAGTTGCTTAATGCAAAAATATCAGTGGAAAATTAGGTCAAACTGTTCCGCAAGGTGAGCAGTGAATTGTGAGCGAGTTTGAACTGCCAGCGATATGCTACGCATGCAATTCGCTAGCTCACTCGCATCTCAATGGCAGACAGCGAGCCGAGCAGTAGTGAATTGCGAGCGACTCGCTAAAAGTCGCTCGTCGCATCTCACTGCCGAAGGCAGAATGAAGAGTTTGCAACACACATAACTTGACTTCATCTGAAAAAGCAAAGCTAATAAAAAGCAAAGCTATATAAATAGACAGAGGTTAGCCAGAAGATATGAATAAGACGAAAACAAAGCTGGGCATTATACTTGCTTTATCAGTTATGGTACTTATCATTTCTGGATTAGCGATAGCAAAGCCGAATACAGAAAGAGTCTCAGCTACAAACAATAATGGTGGAAATGTCGTTGCAATACCAGCGCATGCTGTCGCAGTTGCAGACAATGTGTTCAGCTTAGGAACTGCAACAGATGCTGATGGAAGAATAATAGAGGGATTCATGTTTATTGACAGAAAGAAAGAAGATGTCAAGCCGCAAGGTGTAGGCGGAAGCAAAAGAGGCCCTACATGCTATTCATTCTTGGCAAGTGGAGCTAAGTGGAAAACAGTGGAGCCTTGGGTTGTAAATCCTGCAAACACACAGGGATTAAGCGACAGTTTTGTTTTTGGCAATCTTGCAGCGGATATACAGAAATGGGAAGATGCATCCTTAACTAATATTATAGGGAATGGAAACACAACAAGCGCAACTTTAGTTGCAGATACACAAAGCCCTGATAATATAAACGAAGTTTACTTTGGCAGCATTTCGGATCCTGGCGTTATCGCAGTTACAATTGTCTGGGGTATTTTCTCAGGGCCACCACAATCGAGATATTTGATAGAATGGGATCAGGTTTATGACCAGGTAGATTATGGCTGGTCTTCAATAGGGGAAGCAGGAAAAATGGATTTTGAGAATATAGCAACACATGAGCTTGGACATAGTGTAGGAATGGGGCATCCATCAAATGACTGCACAGAAGAAACAATGTATGCTTATGCCGACTTTGGCGAGACAAAGAAGAGAAGCTTAAATGCAGGGGATATTGAGGGAATAAATAAGTTGTATTGATTATTGTTTACTATTTTTTTTAGTTTATCTACTGTTTTTTTGCTGTTGTGGTAAATCCATCGGATTCTCTCTGGCATTTCTTAAAATATTGTTATTATTAGCTTTATGTAAAGCCTCAAATATATTGCCTAAGGTCATTAATGCCAGGTTTTCAAGGATATCTTCTGACACATCTGGCAGGCTTTTTATAGCCTCAGGAGAATTTAAACCTAGATATAAAGTTGTAGCAACATCTCTTGCATCATCACCAGAATAATGACCTTCAATAACCATAGAGCGGGTATTGCAAGGAGGAACATGGTTTAGTATTGCCTGCATATCTGCTTCTGGAGGCAGAGAATCTTTTTCTACTAGCAAGCCAACATGGAATAGCTCTCTGCCTATCCCAAAATTGGCCAGTTGAGGAAAAATATGGTGAAACCATTTATAATCCATTATGACTTTCTTTTGTTGGTAGTCTTCTAAAGCCTGGCTTAAAATAAAACCATATCTTGTTCTTGCATAGTTTTCTTGGTGGTGAGGGGCAGGTGAAAATTGTTTAAAAAATTTCAAGGCTTCTTTGTTTCCATTGATTATATCTACCCTTATCTTCTCAGGCAATTCCAGAATCATTTGTTCAAGAGGACTTTTTGCTTTTCTGATATGCTCAGGAAGCACTAACTTTGATGCGCCTTGTGCACTCCTGATTTTACCAGCAATATAGTTTACAACCTTGTCTTTATTAGCCTCAGTATATCTTGTTGGCAGAATAATCGACTTTACTTCATGTCTTTTTCCGGATTGGTCAGAAACAGCAGTATCTTTGCAGTAAACGGTATTCTGATTTTCAAAAAAAGGACCGTATCCAGGAAAGTTTACTATCAATTTAAATTCACCTATTGTGATGCGGGAGATATTCGTCTATTTATAAATTCAACCGATATAATCTTAATTAAACTCTATTCCAATATAAGGCCAAGTAAGATATTTGGTGTTATCAAATTTCTATTTTTAGGCTAATTTAGGAGTTAGGAATAATGATTGTTTATATCAAGATTCAGGAATGCTGGCAAAAACAATTAAATTTATAAAACTAATTCTATATCTCCAAGCTGATATGGTTTTAGAGAAATTAGGCGAATCGTTGAAGAATACGCTGCATAAGATAGCTGGAGCTGTTTTTGTGGATGACAAACTGATTAATGAGCTAGTAAAGGATATACAGAGGGCTTTGTTGCAGGCTGATGTTAATGTGCAACTGGTTTTCGACCTTACAAGCAGCATCAAGGAGAAGATAAAAAAAGAAGAAACTCCACCGGGATTGACCAAAAAAGAGCATCTAGTCAACATTGTTTATGGAACTTTAGTTGATTTTCTAGGCAGGGAGCAGTATAAATTAGACATCAAAAAAAAGCCTTTTGGGATAATGCTCGTTGGATTGTTTGGCAGCGGGAAAACTACTTCTGCTGGCAAATTGGCAAAATTTTTTGCAAAGAGGGGGAATAAAGTCGCTTTGCTCGGCCTGGATATCCATAGGCCGGCTGCAATGGACCAGATAGAGCAGGTTGCTAAGCAAGCGAATGTTCCGGCATTCATAGACAAGCAGGAGAAAGATCCTGTTAAGATATATAGCAGATACAAAAACGAACTAAACAAATATGATATAGTGATTATTGACACGGCTGGAAGAGACGCTTTGTCACAAGAGCTAATAGGAGAGATTGAGGATTTAGGCGATAAAATAAAGCCGGATGAGAGGTTTCTTGTCATTTCTGCAGATATAGGCCAGGCAGCCCAAAAGCAAGCGGAACAATTCCATAAAAGCTGCAATATAACCGGTGTTATCATAAGCAAGATGGATGGGACTGCCAAAGGCGGAGGGGCATTGACAGCATGCTCTGTTGCAAAGGCTCCAATTGTTTTTATAGGTGTTGGGGAAAAAATAGATGATTTAGAGCAGTTTAATCCTAAGGGCTTTGTCGGGCGCTTGCTGGGCATGGGAGACCTTGAGGCCCTGCTGGAGAAAGCTAAAGATGCCATCAAAGCTGAAGATGCTGAGGATTTAGGCAAAAGATTTTTGAAGGGGGAATTCAACCTTTTAGACTTGTACGAGCAGATGTCAGCTATGAAGAATATGGGCTCTTTAAAAAAATTGGTCGAGATGATTCCCGGATTTTCATCTTTGCACTTGCCAAAAGAGATGCTTGATGTTCAGGAGGAAAAATTGGAAAAATGGAAGATTGCTATGCAAAGCATGACAAAAGAAGAGCTGGAAAATCCAGATATAATGTCAAATGACAGGCTGGAGAGGATAAGCAAAGGTTCTGGAATTCAGATAAGCGCAATAAGGGAGCTGATAAAACAATACCGACAGAGCAAGAAGATGGTGAAGATTTTCAAGGGCAGCAAAGGCGACATGAACAAAGTGATGAAGAAGTTTGGAGGCAATCTTCCTGCAGGATTTAAGATTTGAGGAAAATTAGATAAGCAAAAATCAAATTTCTGAAATTTCTAACCAATCAATTTATATATTAGCTGCCCTTTTGCAGCAGAGAAGGGGGAAAATGCAGCAAGGTCATGTAGACCAGATAATCTGGGGCATGCTTGAAAAGGATGTTCTAAAGCAGGGGTTTGGAGTTACAGGAGATTCTATAAGGCTTAAGTTTGAAGAATTAATCCGCTCAAGGGCTAGAGGAGGATTTACTATCGGCCAATTAGTCCATCAATCGACTTTAAACGATTGGGGCGCCTTGACTTTTGATGATATCAGCGGTTCGCCTTATCGGGCATTGGCCTCAAGAAGAGATGCAGATTTGTCAACCACCCTCACGAAAGACATAAGCCTTAATATGCCATTGGTTTCCGCAAATATGGAGTCAGTTACAGGATATGATATGGCAGTATGCATGGCAAGAATGGGCGGCATAGGTGTGCTTCACCAGTTTATTTCTCCTGAAAATCAGGCTGATTCATTAAACAAAGTAAAAGAAACTGCTGCAGAGCCAGTTGAGATAGACGGAAGAGTTTTTAAGCCGGCATTGGATAAAAATGGAAGGTATCTTGTAGGGGCTGCCATAGGGGTAAAAGAGGGAAATCTGGCAAGAGCCAAATTATTGGCTGAGGCAGGAGCTGACATTTTAGTTGTTGATATTGCGCATGGGCATTCGGATCATATGATCAACACAGTCAGGGAGTTAAAAAAATTATATCCAAAAATACCTGTAGTTGGGGGAAATGTTGTTACCCCAAAAGGCGCTTATGAGCTTTGTAATGCAGGAGTTGATGTAATTAAAGTCGGTGTTGGCCCAGGAGCTGCATGCACAACAAGGCTGGTTACAGGATATGGAATTCCACAGATTACAGCAATTTACCAGACAGCAATAATAGCGAAAGAATTTAATGTAAAGATAATGGCAGACGGCGGCATTAGAAACTCTGGAGATATGATAAAAGCCTTGGCAGCAGGAGCTGACACTATAATGGCCGGCAGCATTTTGGCTGCAACAGACAAGAGCAATAATTTCAAGGAAAGAATTTTGGAGCATTATGATGGCGGGAAACCGAAATCCATACTGTACTTCGGCAGCGCATCCGCGCTGAGCAAGCAAAAGCAGGGAAGGGGAAGCTACGAAGCTCCTGAGGGAAGGTCTGCATGCCTGCCGTATAGAGGCCCTACATTGCATGTTCTCTCCAAATTAATCACAGGGATGGAATCAGGAATCAGCTATGCGGGCAGCTCCAGAAATCTAAAAAAGCCCCACGATGCCAACATTCAGAGGCTGAGGACTAAATCAAGGTGGATAAAGCAGACCAACTCCGGAATACAGGAGGGCAATAAGGGAAATTCAGATGCTGATTATGGATTGAATGTAGTACAGAATGGTAAAAGTTCGCAGTCAAATCTTGAGTTATATGGCTCAAATAATTCTAACCAAGATAGCAATATTTAAATTTGTTGCAGTATTCTCTTACTTAAATGCCTGAATCGGAAGAGTTAAGAACAAACCTTGAAGCCTTTGAGGAATTTATACATGAAGTCATGCTGCGAACAGAAATCAAAACACTCGATGATCTTGTGGATAAAAGAGCTCAAGCGATTGCAAAAAAATACCAATTAGATCCTGCTGTAATTTTTCCATACTGCCTAGAATTAAATATCCAGGTGTCTGAATCACGCGGGAAGCTTATAGTAGATGTTTTAACAGAAGATGACCTGTCTAGATATGAGAAGATGGTTGCCTGCGCAGTTGTGCTTGCCTATGAGCAGTCTGAAAGCCAATCTATTCAATTTCCAGCCCCTAAGGAAAAATCCAAATTTGGCTGCTTAGGCAGATTCTTAGATAAATACCTGCCATTTACTCAAAGACATATATTTGCTTCTCGTTCTGTAGATGGTGTTAGGCCAAATATAATCAAAGCCCTTGAGAAAGTTGGTTGGAAAGCTCAAAGAAGTGGACACCAAATTTATTACGAAATCATTGGGCAGGTTTTTGAAGACAATTTAAACCATATTAGGCATCACATTCCTGACAATAAAATAATAATCTATGGTCTGAATCATATACCACCATGGATAGACCCTGCAACAAGATCTTTTGGTTACAAACCAAAAGAAAAATAAGCGCGCTAGATTATCTTTTCTCCGGTTTTTTTGTTTACCAGATGGATGACATTTACGGGGCATGAGTCAGCTGCATTCTTGTTTTCCTCGTAGCTCTTATCCCTTATCTCTAGCTCCTGGCAGCCATTATGCATATTCTTGCCGTTTTTTATATCGGATTTTCCATCTTCATTCATCTCCCAGAAATCCGGAGCTACAGCCTCGCAGGCAGCGCATCCGATGCAATTTGGCCTGTCGTGCTGCAGAATGTACTTATTACCAGCTTCGTTAGAATTGTCTCCATTATTCTCTATCCTTTCTTCTGCCTGCTGTTCCATGTAATATACCTGCAACTGTAAATGCTATATAAATTTTGTTTAAAATTGAGTGTTCAATGGAGCATAATCAATAGAAGGGTATTGATATAAAAGTATTTATATGAATAATATTTTATTAGCTTAATAAAGCTGGAATGCTCAAAAACACTGGGATAGAAATTTTAAGAGCCAGCGAGGTCTTTTCCGGCGATGTTAAGAAAGTAATAGAGCAGGCAAAGCCTTTAGTTGCCTGATTCTTATTGATTTTGCCAAACCTTATATTTTTTCTTTATTTTTGAAAAAGAAACAAAAAATTATGCAGCAATAAATACCAAAAATATGCAGGCTGCATGATATAAGGACAGAATACAATTGCACAAGAAAGAGAATAGGCTATGAATGTAAACAATAGTTTTATGGTGAATTTAATCAGAAGAATGCAAATTATCTCTTAAAGTTACTGGTACAAATAAATTTCCGTTTAATTCAAATGGCTGCGCGTTTCTAGCTGCTTCTAATACTTTTTTATCTAAATTTTCCTGTGGCGGTACATCTTCGGCAATTGCTGCAACTGAGTGTGAACTATATAAGTTACTTTCAACATAAATTTCAGATGTACGGTGTACATTATCTATTGTTCCTAGGCCAACAGGACTTGCAACAGGTCCAAAGTTGTTTCTTCTTCTTTCTTCTTCAACAGCGCACATTAAATCAATAAGATTAAGTCCTAACAACTTAACTTCTCCTGCCTTTTCTTTATATTTTTTTGCCCAGGCTTTAGCCAATTTTTCTGCTTCTGGATGCATGGCATCAAAATAGTCTGATAACAAATGCTTATCTCTTGCTAGATCCAATAAAATAGGCGCATTCATTGCTTCTTCTTTGTTATTAAAGCCTGCTCCCAATTTTACTATTGTATCTACAGTTTTAGGCTCCCCAAAAATAAATTCTGCTTTTTCAACATCGATAGGATATTCTTGCCCATCAAAAGATTTATACTGTCGCGCAGAAGGGTATTCACAAGAATGCACCTTGCTCCTATCGGGTTGGATGCTGTTGAAGAAACCATGTAAAACCTTTAGCTTGCCTCGATAAGAACCTATTCCATCAGTAGTCAATATATAGTTGTATAGCCATAGGTTCATTTGTGCTGGGTCATTACTCTCAATAGCTTTTATTCTTCCTTTCATTACATCAGCCACACTCATTGGTGTTAACCCAGCTTCCCTGATGTTATGTACTAGCATTAAATAGGGAATACCCCGAAATAATTTGTATTGTTGCATTTTTAACGAAGAAGGGATTCTTGTAGTATTTAAACTTTTCTATTTTTAGTATGGAGAAGTAGTGACAAGATTTTGTAAATAAGTTATTTTTGGAGTTATAGTGGTGGAAATACTTTTGTTTGTTCTAATCAAAATAAATAGAAATTGAAAAGAGTATATATATCTCAAAAAGGTTTAATGCCAATCAACAGAATCAATGCCAAAACAACCTTACCCCGGTAAAAACCATTGCAATACCATGCTCATCTGCAGCCTCTATGACTTCTTTGTCTTTGACAGAGCCTCCAGGCTGGATTATTGCGGTTATTCCGGCTTTTGCAGCCTGGTCCACGCCATCCCTGAATGGGAAGAATGCGTCAGAGGACATAACTGCGCCTTTTGCATTGCTGCCGGCTTTCTCAGCAGCTATTTTGACAGAAACAACCCTGGACATTTGGCCTGCGCCTATGCCAACAGTAGCATCATCTTTCGCGAATACTATTGCATTTGACTTAACATGGGCAGTAACCTTGTATGCAAAAAGCATCTGCCTGATCTCTTCTTCCGTAGGCTTTCTTTTTGTTACAACCTTAAGGTCTTTTATCCCTATGGCTGGGACAAGATTTCTTGATTGCGCCAGAAGGCCGCCGCTAACTTTTTTTATGTAATATCCTTGCTCTGATTTTTTTATGCCTCCAGTCTCTAATAAGCGGAGATTTGCTTTCTTCTTAAGAATGACTAATGCATCTTTATCAAATTCCGGGCATACGACAATTTCCGCAAAAAATCTGCTTATCAGTTCTGCAGTTTTCCTGTTGCACGGCCTGTTTAGCGCTATTGCGCCTCCAAAAGCAGATAGTGTATCAGCTTCATATGCCTTTTTGAAAGCTTGATCAATTGTTTTTCCTGTAGCGCATCCAGATGGGTTGGTATGCTTGATTACTGCAGCTACGGGCTCTTCAAACTCTTTAACAAGCTCAAATGCATTGTCAACATCTAAGATATTGTTAAACGAAATCTCTTTTCCATGGAGCTGCTTTGCTGTAGCTATTGAGCTCTCATACAGAATAGGATCAATATAAAATGCAGCTTTTTGGTGGGGATTTTCACCATATCTCAGCTCCTGCTTTTTTTTGAAAGATAAGTTGAGCATTTCCGGAAAAAATTTTTCCTCAAATCTTTCCATGAAATAATTGCTTATTATTGAATCGTACCTTGCAGTGTGCTGGAACACCTTTAATGCAAGGCAGGAACAGGTTTTCTTGTCAATGTTTCCTTTTCTTAATTTCTCCAGTATTTGCTGGTAGTCATTCGGATCAACTATAGCCAAAACTGATTCAAAATTTTTTGCAGCAGCCCTCAATAATGAAGGCCCGCCAATATCTATATTCTCTATCGCTTGCTCAAAAGCAGAATTTTGCCTTACCGTTTCTTCGAATGGGTAGAGATTAACTACAACCAAGTCTATCTTATCTATTCCTTGATCTCTCAACTGCCCGATATGGTTTTTGTTGTTTCTTAATGCAAGGATGCCTGCAAATATCTTTGGGTGCAATGTCTTTACTCGGCCATCCAGCATTTCTTTCTGACCGGTATATTCGGGGATGTCATCAACTTTTATTTTGTTGTCCCTTAATATTTTTGCGGTTCCACCAGTTGATAGTATCTTATATCCCAGTTCCTGCAATCCTTTTGCAAAATCAGCTATTCCATCTTTGTTTGACACGGAAATTAAGGCTGTTTTAGGCATTTTGTTTTCCAATATCCTAAATTTTTTGCTCTGGTTTGAACTTCCTTTTGAGCTTGCCCAGGCTTTTTTCATGCAGTTTTTTTGTGTAGTCAAGGCCTTTCCTCGGGAGCTCTTTTGTGTAGCCATATGTATCTTTTACTGATTTTTTCACATGATAATGTATCTTCTGCTGAATCATCTTAATAGTTTCCATGCCGACCAAGAATGCCCCTATAAGAAATATGAGCCAGCTCAATGCATAGACGGACAATGCCTTGATCAGAGGAAAAGGTTCTGCTATATGAATAACAATCAGGCCTTTTCCGTAAAGGCCGATTACTATGCTCGATACCACAAAGACAAAACCTATAAGAAACTTAACATCTTTCCATAATATTATCTTCTTTTCCTGGGCCTGAATTGCAGTTTTCCCTGATCGTTCAGCTGATTCTTGCTGCTGAAGGTCAGTTGCAGCATCCTGGACTATTTTTTTCTCGCTCATCTTATCTCAACCTTATTTTTGACAACTTTTATCTTTCCCCGGCAATATAATCCAATTGCTTTTAATATTATCTCCTGCTCTGCTTTTTGGACTTTTTCTTTTAAGGTCATACTTGTTTCATTTTTATCTATTTTTACCTGCTTTTGCAGTATTATTGGGCCTGTATCTGCGCCCTCATCAACAAAATGCAGTGTGCAGCCTGTGGCTTTTTCCTTCGCATCCAAAACAGCCTGGTGCACGTCCATATCCATACGGCCAGCAAACTTCGGCAACAGGGAAGGGTGAACGTTCATTATTCTATTCCTGTATTTATCCACCAGCCATGGGCTTACAAAACGCATATACCCGACCAATAAGATAAGTCCAATATCACTTTTTTCAAGTTCCTCAGCAATCTTCCGGTCATATAACTCTCTTCTTTTCTCCTTATCTTTTTCTCTAAGAATATTTTCTGATTTAGGATCAATAAAAACTGCTTTTATCCCATGCTTTCTTGCCCTTTCAAGCGCATAAGCATCTGTTTTATCGCTTATGACCACAGAAATATTTGCATTTAATTTTTTGGCTCCTATAGCATCAATTATGGCTTGCATATCAGTAGCTTTTGTAGATGCCAGTATTCCGATGTTAAGCAATCAAAACCACCGGTAAACAAGAAGAGCCAGATTTATTTATAAACATTTGGTTTTGCATCGCAACAGTGGGTAAGGTTTCCGAAGGGCTTGTGCATAATATTATCCATTATTTAAAGAAGAAAGGAATGAAAATTATTCGGATTGTGAAGTTAAATGGCATTATGCGGACTTTTGTTGAACGGAATATTGTTTTAATACTGGAAAGATTGCTCTTTCAATTTTGCTAACAAAATCATCATCCATAGTTCTTGGAGGACTGCACACTCTAAAATCTAATCCATATTGTGGCCTTTGAGGAGTATAGTGTTCAGGAGTCTCCACATTTAGACCAGCAAGAACGGGGAGCCCATCGATAGTGCCAGCATAAAGATGATGTATGGCCTTCTTTCCAGAATCTATAGTTGGAATATTATTAGGAATAAAGAGATTTCTGGTCATGTTAGTATCAATGAAAGGTCTGCCTAGTTCCGGCGCAATAATATACATCTGCCAGCCAAGTAAACTCTGAAATTTGGAGCTTAAATCCCATTCAAATTCTTCAGTTCTATTGGGGTCAATTGTCACATAATTGCCCGGCCGACCTTTAGTATCATTAAATATACCGAGATTATCAAAATCTGTGTAAGTACAAAGTTGAACATAGAATTCAACACCTGCAACCATTTTTAACGTTGTTACCATGGTATTTTAGGAGACTGAAGTCTTTATTAAATCTTTCCATTTATTGCGTGGAATGAAATGATATAACCTCGGAACGAAGTAATTATAGTAAATGACAATAGTTTTTATACAATTTGTTGTCATTTACTAATAAGCCAATGACATATTTATCCAATTATTTCTGTCATTGGCTATAATATCAAATTGTTCGTTCCTCCGAATATAATAGCGGCAAAACATACATTAAAACTAATTGCCGCTATTATAAGTTGGAATGTTAGTGTATCAATTTCTGTGGAAGTGGTTCACATCAATGTAGTTTATACTCTTCGTCAGCATAAACAATATGCCCTTGAGGATTATATTTTCCAGACATTACCAAAACAGTGTGAAGATTCGCTTCGACATTATTTTCCCAAAAATTGAGAAATTTTCTTAATCTTGGGTATAATGGATGCAAATCATATTCCTGCCAAACAAACCATTGAAGCAAATCCTGATGGTCCGGCATCTCGTATATTATTGTTGCGGTTGCCAGGACACGGTCAAAGGCTGCATATCGATCAAGAACCTTTCTTACTTCTGATTGGCTTGTCGGGCCTTTGAGAATAGAAAACTGCTGGGTATTTGCCCTGATTATCAAATCGCTAATTTCAGCCATCTATACGCTTTTCTGGATAAATAGCTATAAAAACTTTTTGTTATAAAAAGTGATTTGCCTACTGGTTAAGCCCCTTGCCAAGCTCCATTGCCGTTAGGGTGTTCTCAAGCAGCATCGCAATTGTCATCGGTCCAACTCCCCCTGGAACTGGCGTGATAAAGCCGGCAACTTCCTTCACATTTTCAAAGTCAATATCCCCAAAAATAGATCCAGCAACCCTGTTAATCCCGACATCAATAACAATTGCCCCTTTCTTCACCATCTCTTTCCTGATCAATTTTGGCTTTCCGCAGGCAACAACCAGAATGTCAGCATTCCTGGTATAAGTTTCCAGATTTTTTGTTTTTGAATGGCAGATAGTCACTGTAGCATTTTCCTGCAGCAGCAGCAGGGCAGTCGGCTTCCCGACAATGTTGCTCCTCCCCACAACAACAGCGCTCTTTCCTTTGAGATCAACTCCAGTAGATTTTATCAGCCTCATGCATGCCTTTGCCGTGGCAGGCACCAGCATGTTGTTATCATTAGCCAAATTTCCCAGATTTACCGGAGTAAATCCGTCAGCATCCTTATGCGGCAATATGGAATTTATCACCAGATTTGCATCAATATGCTTTGGCAGCGGAAGCTGCACTATAAAAGCGTGGATTTTTTTGTTCTGGTTCAGCTCATCTATCAGATTTAACAATTCGTCCTGCTTTATGCTCTCCGATAAAGCATGCTTCTCGCAATGAAATCCAATCTGCTCGGCTTTCTTCAATTTTGAGCTGGCATATATCTCAGAAGCCGGGTTATTTCCGACTAATACAATAGCCAAGCCGGGCTTTTCCTTCAAGCCTTTGGCTCTGTTCTTCAATTCTTCAAGAATCCCATCAGCAATCTTTTTTCCGTCAATTATTGTTGAGCCCATAAGCTATCCAATTTTTTTCTTTTAGTTCAGAACGTCGAATCCCGGATATAACGGAAATTTCTTGCATAAGCCTATAACTTCATTCTTTATCTTGTTTATTCTCTCGCTCTTTTTCATTTTTTCCTTTGTTTCTCTGATATAATCTGCCTTTTCATTTTTGTTCTCTGGCAGCTCAAAATGCGCTGCTTCCTTAACAATTTCTGAAATCCATCTTCCTATTTTTTCCATTTCTCCTTCTTTCATGCCCCTAGTTGTTATTGCCGGAGTGCCTAGCCTTATACCGCTTGGATAAAATGGTGAAGCAGGCTCTGCAGGAATTGTATTCTTGTTTACAGTGATATTTGCTTCTTCCAAAGCGTCCTGGATAAAAATTCCCTTTCCTTTCCCGAAAGGGGTTAGGTCAATAAGGATCATATGATTATCAGTTCCATTGGTTACTAATTTAATTCCATTGCTAACCAGGCTTTTTGCCAACGCTTTTGAATTTTTGACAATTTGCGCAGAATATTCCTTGAATTCCGGCCGTAATGCCTCTCCGAGGGCAACTGCTATTGCCGCAGTTTGGTTATCATGTGGGCCTCCCTGCAGCCCTGGAAAAATAGCCCTGTCAATCTTTTCTGCTAATTCGGGGTCTTTGTCAAGGCCTTTTTGGGTCACCATTATCATGCCGCCTCTTGGGCCCCTTAATGTCTTATGGGTTGTCGTGGTGACAATATGCGCATAAGGAACAGGGCTCTTATGCACTCCCGATATTACTAATCCAGATATATGGGCAATATCTGCAGTCAAATAAGCTCCAACTGAATCTGCAATCTTTCCAAGCTCTTCAAAAGGAAATTCTCTTACATAAGCAGTTGCGCCCACCCAGATTAATTTCGGTTTGTGCTCCTTTGCCAGCCTTTCGATCTCATCCAAATCCAGATAGCCGTCAGGCTTTGTATGGTAGGGTACGCTTTTGTAGAACTGCCCTGTAACGCTTGCTTTCCATCCATGAGTTAAATGGCCGCCATCTGGGAGATTATGGCCCATTATTGTGTCGCCTACCTTGCATATAGCAACATAAACTGCAAAGTTTGCAGGGCTGCCAGAATAAGGCTGCACATTGACATGAGGCACTTTGAATGCTTTTTTTGCCCTCTCAATTGCCAATAGCTCTACCTCATCAATAAACTTATTGCCGCCATAATACCTTTTTTTAGGGTAGCCTTCAGAATATTTGCAGTTAAGGAAATTTCCCAATGCCTGGAAAACAGCTTTGCTTACATAATTTTCAGAAGGAATCATCTCAAGGCCTTCTTCTATCCTTTTTCCTTCTTTTTTGATTATAGCAAAAACTTCCGGGTCATTTTTTTCTATAGAACTCATTCTGTCTTGCATTTATCCCACCAGTAAAAATTGAGTTGGAAGGTGGTTTATATATTTTTTGAAAACGATTGCATTTTGGCTATCTGCAAAATTTTTGTCGGCCAGGCTCTTTGCCAAAACAATTTCTTCTCCACTTAATTTGTCTTCAAAAAACTCGGAATCGAACTTCTTTTCAAACCCGAATTTAACCGCGCTTTTTAATTCATTAATGCTTATTTTTTTGTTTAACTCGTTTTTTATTGAAGTTATTCTTTTTTTTAGGTTGTCTATGCTGTCAAATGGGTTTTTTGAATCAAACAGCAATTTATTTTTTTTGCAGTCAAAATCAATCAAAATCGAGCCGTGCTGCAAAACTTTGCCGTTAATTCTTCTTTGCGCAGAGCCGGATATTTTTTTATTATTGGTCAATAATTCATACCAATTTGACGAGTTGAAGCATATCGGGGTTGTAATTTTTTCTTTTTGCTTTTTTATTTCAGCATTTATGCTGATTTTTTTAAATGCAATGACTAATGCATCTGCAATAATCTGGTATGATTGTGTTATGCCTTGTGGCAGTAAATTGGCATTTTCAGGAAGGATGAAGCTGTATGTTAGCTCATTGTCATGAAAAACAGCCTTTCCCCCCGTAATTCTTTTTACAATATCAATCTTGTTTTTTCTGCAATAATTAATATTAACTTCTTTAATGTCCTGATTATAGCCTACTGATACAGCTTTCGGCTTCCATCGGTATAGTCTAAGTGTTGGAATTTCAGAATAATGCAATAAGGCTTCATCTATTGCCATATTTGTGAAAGCGTCATTAAATCCTGTGTCTATGAAGCGGCAGTTCATTTTATCAGAGAATTCAATTTATCCGCCCTGTAAGAGCTTCTGACTAAGGGCCCGGCTTCGACATGCTTAAAACCCATTTCCAACCCAATTGTTTTCAATTTATCAAATTCACTTGGAGTGTAATATCTTCCTATCTTAACGTGCCTCATAGAAGGCTGCAAATATTGGCCCAAGGTAAGGAAATCAACATTGTTTTTCCGCAAATCCGACATCGTCTCTTTTATTTCATCTAATGTTTCGTCAAAACCTAAGATAATTGATGATTTGGTTGGCATTTTGGGATCGATCTTTTTTATTGCCTTCAGCAGATCCAATGAAACACCATAATTTCCCCCGGGCCTTACCCTAAAAAAAACTCTTCTTACGGCTTCTATATTATGGGCCAAAACATCCGGTTTTGCATCGATTACTGTTTTTAATGCGTCAATATTAAGGTACCCTTCTTTCAATGTTTTTCCGCTTCTTATCTTGAAATCCGGAATCAGCAGCTCAACAGAGCAGCCTGCAGTTTTTTTGATCTCTTTTACGGTGTCTGCATAAATTTGAGCTCCGCCGTCATCTAAATCATCCCTTGTTACAGATGTAATGACAACATACCTTAAATTCAGCTTTTTTACTGCATCCGCAACTTTTTTTGGCTCTTCAAAATCAACTTTTCCCGGCTTCCCGGTTTTAACGCTGCAATATCCGCACCATCTTGTGCATACATCTCCAAGAATCAGGAAAGTGGCAGTCCCATGAGACCAGCACTCCGCAAGATTTGGGCATTTGGCTTCCTCGCAGATAGTATGCAGCCTGCTTGTCTTTACCAGGCTTTTTACTAGCTCATATCTTTCTCCAGATGGCAATTTTATCTTAAGCCATTCAGGATGCTTTCTTGCCGGTTTTGTCTGAATTTGGATTAGTTCTGACATGAAACACAAGAAAAATAACGCTTATAAAAACATTTGCATATCCGCTTGCTTTCTGCCGAAAAGAATAAATATGATGAGGTTTTTGTGCAAAATATGAAATTTAAGGAATTGTTTGAAACAGTCAGCCCGATATTTATCAATACAAAATCTTTGTCCATCACTATCGGATTGTCAAAAAGATTTTTCCTTTTTACACTGGGAAAAAATTTAGTCAGCTCATTGGAGGAAGAACCTTATCTTAATTTCATAAGCTTGCTGAAAAGCTACAAAATACTCGGAAAATTCCTTTACGGCAATGTTTCAGAGTTTTATCGCGACAGGAATAAAATTTATTTCAAGAAATTTTTTGCTGATGCGCAGCTTTACAGGATGGTTAAAAAAGACATTGAATTGCTGATGCCTGGCTACGGCGGCATTAAAATAACAATAGGCAAAAAAGGCCTGGTAATATACGACAATTACCAAAGGAACCAGTTTAATGTGCTTCTTTTTACAATACACTCCGGAAGCTGGATTCCTAAAAACGTAAGGAAAAAGCTGCATTTGAGCAAAAAGCAAAGATTCCTCCAGGAAGATACCTCAAGCAACAATATCTACCGCAATCTTGCCATGGAAAAAAACGGGATTTGGATAGACAACAAGCAGTCCAGGTTTGCTTGCGATTTTAACAGGCCCCAGCACCTGTCAGTCTACAAGGACAGGCAGGAGCCATGGATAGGCAAGGTCTGGAAAGATCCGCTAACCGATTCTGAAATCAGGGAGCTGGAGGAAAGCCATGTAACTTTTTATCTGACTTTAAGGCAGATCATAGACAGCTACAGATTTAACATAATATTTGACGGCCATACAATGACAGATGCGAAAGACAGATCCTATATAAGCTTTGGAACCCAGTTTATTCCAAGCTTTTATATGCCCATAGTATTAAATATGAGGCATAAGCTGATAAAGCTAGGCTACAAATCTGTCTCTTTTAACTCGCCTTACTACGGCGGCAATATTCTGAGGTGGCTCAAAAAATCAGCCCCGGATTTGTTTATATGCTCAATGGAAATCAACAAAAAGCTTTACATGAACAAAAACCATGACAAAATTATAAAATCAAAGCTTCAAAAATTATCCCGCGATCTTGAAGAGATATTCGACATAGAAATCAGACAAAAACTGCAAAAAAATGGCACTAAAGCAAAGCAATAAGGAAAAAAAGCCGCTAAAGATATCTTTGACCGGCTTGGAAATTGAATTGTTTTTAATAAATAATAAGGGGCAAATAGCCAACAATGCCGATGCACTCATAAAAAAAATAAAAAAGGGCTCAAGCGCAAATGTCAAGAAAGAATGCGCCTTAAACTTAATAGAAATCGCAACTTTGCCAAATAAGACTGTGCCAAATACCATGACTTGCTTGCTTGATGAGCTTCAAAACCTAAATGATACTACCCAAAAAGAAGGCATAATGCTTCTTCCTTTAGGGGCGTATCCGGGGTCATTTGCCCCATCAATGAGGCAGGACAAGCATTATAAGATTAAAGAATCAATTTTTGGTAAAAACAGATTCAAGATAGCAGGCAGATGCGCCGGCTTCCATTACCACTACACCTTGCCCAGAGGGATATTCGACGACCAACTCAGGGTTTTAAAATTAATGGTTAGGTCCAAAATTAAAGACAGCCTGGTGAACAGCTACAACATGATGATTGCTGCTGATCCTGCATTGACAACTTTTATGCAGTCCTCGCCATTTTATCAGGGAAGATGCTTAGGAAAAGACTCAAGGATGATAATGTACAGGGGGGGAAAATACCTTAAGAACAATGAGGGGCTTTATGCTGGTTTCCAGGAATTTGGCGGATTGCCCCCATACAGGCTTACTGCTTTGGACATAATTGACATAATTTCAACAAGATACGAGCTGTGGAAATCATACATTATAGGGCTGGGATTGAACATAAAAACACTTTCCCTGTATGGCTCAATTTTAGATACAACTTGGAATCCCGTTAAAATAAACCCCAATGGGACCTTAGAACAGCGCGGAATGGACATGAACCACCTCATAAACATAACCGGCATAAGCGTCGCTTTAAGGTTTGTATTAAAAAAATTGCAGGAGGAATTTTATACAGTGGTTCCATCTGAAATAGGGATAAAAGAGCCGTTTAAAATCGAAAAAGACACCATTTACATACCCCCTTCTTTTTATGTGCGCAGGGAATTGCAGTATAAGGCGGCTTATGATGGGCTTGATAGCGATTTGATATATCATTACTGCAAAAGGTTCCTTAATCTCGCAAAGTCTTTTATGCCGAAGAACAGGCTGATCTTCTTAGACACTTTGCAGGAAATGCTCAGAAAAAGAAAAACTGTCTCCGATGAGATACTGGATTATGCCCGCAAAAAAGGCTTTAAAAAAGGAATGAATGTTCCCCCTAGCTTGTCGGCTGAGATTGCATTGCTGCATTCGGAAAGGCTAGCCTATGAGATCCATTCCCTGAGGGAGAAGATAGAAAAAGCGCCTTTGTAGGTTCGAAAAAACCTTTCAGCCGCTGTTGCTATAATAAATTTTCCTCACAGGCCAGGAAATTTCTATATTCTGCTCATCATAGGCTTTTTTTAAAGCTTTGATGAATTCATGAGTTACCAGATACTTATCAACAAAAGTCTTAATCCTTAGTATAACTGAGAAGTTTATGTTTGAGTCGCCAAAAGTATGGTACCTTATAAAAGGCTCAAAATCCTTGACAGCCCCTTGGACAGTTTTTTGCACTTTTTTAGCTGCCTCTACAGTCACCTTCTCTACCTTGCTAAGATCGGAGCCATATGAAACTCCGCATTGTATGACCACGCTCATCTCAGGAACGGGCAAAGAGTTGTTTGTTATTGTTGTTGAAGCAATTTTTGAGTTTGGAACAATCACCATGGTGTTTGGCAAAGTCCTTATACGCGTAGAGCGCCATCCGATGTCTTCAACATAGCCGCTTATGTTTCCTTCTAATTCAACAAAATCGCCGATAGTTATGGGCTTGTCAGAGACAATATGCAAGCCTGCAAAAAAATTTGATAAAGTGTCCTGCAGCGCAAAGCCGACTGCAATGCCCCCTATGCCAAGAGTAGCAACCAACGGCGTAATTTCAATGTTAAAATGCTTTAGCACCACCATTATTCCTACAAAGTAAAGCACCGCATTGATTACCTTAAGCACTAGCCTTGGCATATTTTGATAATTTGGCTGGACCAAAAGCCATTTTTCCAAAGCGATTTTTACAATGCGGTGCAGCACAAAGATGACCCACAATACCCCAAAAACAAAAAACACGTTGTCCATAATCCCGATATTTTTTCTTATCTCATCAATCTGCAGGAGAGAAAAATATATTCCCAAGAGGACAATTCCAACTATAAAAGGCCTTTCCAGGGCTGCCAAAATCTTGTCATCTATATTGGTTTTCGTCTTTGCTGAATGGCTTTTGATGTATTTGTTCAGAATAAAATAGAAAAACTTGGCGCACAATAAAGAGCCTGCAATGCCTGCTATTGCAATTATTATTTCTATGTTGGCTAGATTTTGAATCGGCATTTTATATGGATATTTTATTGAGGCTTTTTTAATTGTTTGTTGGGTGGAAATCCCCACTGCTTGCAGTGAAGTGGATAAATTCCCAACAAACACTAAAAACCCCACAGCTTGCTGTGGTTGGGTTTTTATTTTCTATCAAGCCAAAAAAAAGCTATCTTTGCATATTTCGCCTAAAATTATGGCTTTGTGTCTTTTTTATAAAAACTTTTCGGTAAAATTTAAGATAATGCGCAATAGCAAAAAGCATAAATACTGGCATGAATACTTAAAATCATGGCAATAAATCAGCTAAAGTTCAAATACCCTAAATTTCTTTTGCTATTGCTGACTTTTGTGATTGCATATCTTTTATTCTACAACAGGACTTACGGGCCATTTTACGATTTTGTAGCTTCTTTGAGTTATTTCGGAACTTTCATTTCTGGATCACTTTATGTCTATGGATTTACTGCAGCGCCAGCAACCGCACTTTTATTAATCCTGGCAAAAGAGCAAAATATTCTTTTGGCAAGCTTAGTTGGCGGCTTAGGGGCTTTAATTGGCGATTTAATAATTTTCAGCACCATAAGGCATTCCTTTGCGGATGAAATAGAGAAGCTGTTTGAAGAGGAAATTGTAAAATACATCCACAGTAAAACTCCCCCTTTCATCAAAAAGTACTTTATACCAGCTGCCGCAATCTTTATAATAGCGTCTCCATTGCCTGATGAGGTGGGCATTGCCTTATTTGCAGCCACTAGGAACATTTCATTAAGAACATTTTCTGTTTTTTCCTATCTCATCAATACAATTGGAATTTTTGTTGTTCTTTATATTGGTAGGGTAATATGAAAATTATTTCAAATCATCCGAAAAGCATAAATATGATTATGTTTTAATCCAAAATATGAAATTCAAGGAATTGTTTGAAACAATCAGTCCTGTATTTATTGATGCTAAATCTTTATCTATAACTATAGGGCTTTCGAGAAGATTCTTTCTTTTCAGCATGGCAAAAAATATAATAAATTCTTTGGAAGAGGATCCCTACCTCAATTTTATCAGCCTGCTCAAAAGCTACAAAATACTGGGTAAGTTCCTGTACGGGACTATTTCAGAATTTCATCGCGACAGGAACAAGCTTTACTTCAAGAAATTTTTTGCCGACGAGCATCTTTATAATTTGGTTAAGGGGGATGTTGAAAAGCTTGCGCCTGAATTCGGACATTTACGAATTACAATTGACAAAAAAGGGCTTATTATATGTGACAATTATCAAAAAAACAAATTCAATGTGCTCCTTTTTACTATACATTCAGGCAGCTGGATTCCTGAAAACTTAAGAAAAAAGATGCATTTAACCAACGAGCAAAGATATTTGCATGAAGATACTGCCAGCAATGAACTTTATTGCAATCTTGTCTTAAAGAAGAACGGCATTTGGATTGACAACAAACAATCAAGATTTGCATGCGACTTTAACAGGCCACAGCCCCTTTCAGTTTACAAAAACCGGCAGGAAAAGTGGGCGGATGAAGTCTGGAAAGAGCCACTGACGGGATCAGAAGTCAAAGAATTGCAGCAAAGCCATGTAACCTTTTACCTCGCACTAAGGCAGATTATAGACAGCTACCGCTTTAACATAATATTTGATGGGCATACTATGGCAGATGCGAAAGACAGGTCAGATATAAGCTTTGGCACTCAGTTTATCCCAAGCTTCTATATGCCAATAGTATTAAATATGCGGGAAAAGATGATGGAGCTCAGCTATAAGTCAGTGTCTTTCAACTCGCCTTACTATGGCGGCAATATTCTAAGATGGCTTAAAAAATCCGCTCCAGACTTGTTTATATGTTCAATGGAAATCAACAAAAAGGTTTACATGAACAAAGCCCACAACGGGGTTATAAAATCAAAGCTCCGAAAAATATCCCATGATTTGGGAGAAATATTTAACATAGAAATTGAGCAAAAACTACAAAAAAATGGTGTTAAACCGGGGCAATAAGGAGAAAAAGCCATTAAAGATATCTCTGACTGGCTTAGAAGTTGAATTATTCTTAATCAATAATAAAGGACAGATAGTTAATAGCGCAGACACATTAATAAAAAAAATAAAAAATGGCTCAAGTGCGAATATTAAGAAAGAATGCTCCTCAAATTTGATAGAAATTGCAACCCTGCCAAATAAGACTGTCCCTAATACTATGATATATTTGCTCGATGAGCTTCAAATCCTTAATGGGGTTGCTGAAAAAGAAGGCTTCATGCTTCTTCCTTTAGGGACTTATCCAGGCTCATTCATACCATCAATGAGAGAAGATAAGCCTTACAAGATTAAAGAATCAATTTTTGGCAAAAACAGGTTCAAGATAGCAGGCAGATGCGCCGGCTTCCATTATCACTATACCCTGCCAAGAGGGATATTTGACGACCAGTTTAGGGTTTTAAAATTAATGGTTAGGTCAAAAATCAAAGATAGTTTGGTAAATAGTTATAACATGATGATTGCTGCCGACCCGGCTTTGACAACTTTCATGCAATCCTCGCCTTTTTACCAAGGAAAGTATATTGGGAAGGATTCTCGGATGATAATGTATAGGGGCGGCAAGTACCTTAAGAGCAAAGATGGCCTTTACGCTAATCTGCAGGAATTTGGCGGATTGCCTCCTTACAGGCTTACGGCGTTAGATATTATGGACATTATTACCACAAGGTATGAGTTATGGAAATCCTATATCAAAAGCCTGGGATTGAACATAAAAGTGCTGTCATTATACGGCTCAATTCTAGATACAACATGGAACCCAATAAAAATAAATCCTAACGGGACTTTAGAGCAGCGCGGAATGGATATGAACCATCTTGTTAATATAGCCGGCATAAGCGTCGCTTTAAGGTTTGTATTAAAAAAATTGCAGGAGGAATTTTATACAGTGATTCCTTCTGAAATAGGGATAAAAGAGCCGTTTAGGATCGAAAAGGACGCTATCTACATACCTCCTTCTTTTTATGTACGCAGGGAATTGCAATTTAAAGCAGCATATGAAGGGCTTGACAGCGATTTAATATATAATTACTGCAAGCGGTTTTTTAATCTGGCAAAGTCTTTTATACCAAAAGACAGGTTAATGTTTTTAAATCCTTTACAAGAAATGCTGAAAAAAAGAAAAACTGTCTCTGATGATATACTTGATTATGCAGCCAAAAAAGGCTTTAAAAAAAGCAAAGAGATTCCAAATAGGTTGTCGGCAGAGATTGCTTTAGCGCATTCGGAAAGGCTAAGCCGGGAGATTCACACGATAAGGAAGATGATAGAAAAAATGCCTTTGTAGGCGTTTTTGCCCAATGATCATTCATTAACTCCGCCATAATAAATTTTCCTTACTATCAGCTTCTGCTGCCTGCGAACAATGACAGAGCCATTCC
>Ga0209541_10005306_pt1 | contig 22557 bp, 26 predicted proteins | sample RifCSPlowO2_01_FD_184027 | JGI IMG/M metagenome (GOLD analysis project Ga0209541, IMG submission 184027) | Groundwater microbial communities from Rifle, Colorado - Rifle CSP2_plank lowO2_0.1 (SPAdes) (version 2) | ecosystem: Environmental > Aquatic > Deep subsurface > Groundwater | place...
GATAAAGATTTCCAGAGGTATGTTATATAGAACTATAAAGGAATTAAAAGATTTAGGATTAATTTATGATGATAATGGCTTTAAACTAACTGATGCAGGGAGGATTGCTGTGCTGTAGAAGATGGTTAAAATATTTGCTTATTCGAATAATAATCGGAGAAAAAATGAACAAAGAAGAAGTATTAAAGTTTTTTCAAGATTTTATAAGAAATTATGATAAAGAAAAATCAAAATTAATCTGGGCAGAAAAAAGCAAACAATTTAGAGATTTTTGGAATAATCGTATTTTGAACAAGGCAGAAAGTAGTTTAAATGAAGCTGAAATAGACCAAATTGTCAGAATTCTTGATAGAAACGCTAAAGGAAATACTAAAAATGATGAGGTTGTTGCTAGATGTCTAATTCCGCAAGGTGTATGGCGTAGAATGTTTAATGAAATAAAAAATAATAAAGAACTGCAAAATATATTAACAAAAATTTTTCAAAGTGAAGGAGAAGATATTATAGCTTTAATTGATAATCTTTATAAAATTAATGAAGGTAAAAAAAACAGTTTAACAGGAAAAAGCGCTACTGCAATTAATGCCATGTTGTTTGCATTTAATCCAAATAAATGTGTTTCAGTAGTTTCTTTAAATGACAGAAAAAGAATCATAGATTTTTTTAAGTTAAACAACTCGCCAGATTTTGAAAAAGATCTCCCTGGAAAGAAAATTTTTATGTCAAATCAAGCAATATTGCAAGGATTTAAAGAATATGATACAACAGAAATTAGCCCAAGAACTTTATCTTGGTTCTTATATGGTTCTATTAAAGATTACTGGAAAACTGATCTCGAAGGAGAAGAAACTTCCGTGAATACTGGCCAAGTAATGTCTACTGCTGAGAAAGAAGTTTCTGATGAATCTTTATTTTATATGGAAAAAGAGCTAGAGAATTTTCTTATTAAAAACTGGGATAAACTAGAATTAAGTAAAGAATATGAGCTCATAGAAGAAGATGGGGATTTAGTAAGCCAACAATATAAAACAGACATCGGTAGAATAGATATACTAGTTAAAGATAAAAAGACAGGGCAATATGTTGTTATTGAGCTTAAAAGAAATCAAACAAATGATGACACGATAGGACAAATAACTAGATACATGGGTTGGCTTGAAACACATAAAACAAATGGAAAACCAACTAAAGGGATAATTATTACATCTGGGTATGATAAAAACCTTTCATATTCGTTAAAGAAAGTTAAGGATATTAAAATTTATACTTATCAAATAGATTTTAAACTGAATGATTTTAAGGAATAACAAAGTGACATTTAACTCCCATCTCTATTTAATTCATTAGAAGAGTAAGGTAAATAAATGAAAAAATATTAAATGAACTAAAAACTAATTATTTTAAAGATGAACGAGAAGATAAAACTAAATATACATTTTATAATTTTGAACTTTCTCATAAGTATTTTATGATAATAATTCAAAATCCCGGTGATTTAAAAGAAGGAGATCAAGAGAAAGAAGATTTAAAAAAATGTGATAATAATGAACAATTTATAAAAATATGTAGAGAAGCATTTCAAGGATGGATTGAAAAAAAACAGAATAAAAATTTTTGGAGTGAAGTAATAAAAAATGTGCAAAAAATTGATCCTAATATAAAAATAGAAAACATTTTAGAATATTTCTATATAACAGATGTTATTAAAAAAAGAGGAAAAGATACTGAAGTTCAACCTTTTGAAAAGGAAATATTAAAAAGAGAGGTTGAAACCGTAATACCTAAATTAATATTGGTGTGTGGTTCTAGGGCCTGGAATTCAATTAAGGATATATTTGAAACCGGCATTATTAAAATTAATAATGAAAAAGATGGGGGTATTGGCACTGTTCAAAAAGAACATGGCTTTCTTTTTAAATTAAAAAACCAGGAAATGTACATTATTCCCTTGCTTCATTTTAGTGCTAGAGTTAGAATGAATTCTCCAAGGAATAGTTATTATGACTATATGAATGAAGGTTTTGAAGAGTTTATGAAATTGAAGTGACATCAAATCCTTTTTCTCTAAGAAAGACTACTACAGGGAAATCAACGCTTTCATCAACACAGAACTTTAGCTTTTTCATGAGGATATTTGGATAGGAAATATTTCTGTGTCCTCTACTATAGATTCAGTGTACATTATTGCAGCCTGTATATCTTCTTTTGTAATCCTTGGGAAGTCTTTTAGTATTTCTTCCACATCAATATTTTGGGCTAATTTTTTTAGAATAGCCTCTACTGGAATTCTTGTGCCTTTTATTACCGGCTTGCCTACCATAATCTTTGGATTTATGGTTATTCTATCTAATAATTTTTGTTGCATTTTATTTCATATCTTAGTTTGTGGATTGTATTTATATAATTATCTATTAATTAGTAAGCGACTAAAATAATAATGTGTTATATGATAATTAGTACATAACGCTGTTGAATTTCTCATTTTTATCTACTCCACTAGGAAGAGAGGGAAAGCCTAGAGAAGGCCTTGATATTTTTTAATAACTTCTAGATAAAAACATCTAGGACAATTCTCCAATAGATTTAGTTTTGACGGAGAGAGTTTAAATGTCATTTTCCTATTGCCCTAAAAGATTTTTCTTTAATTTTTCCTTGATTCTTTTAATTTCTTCAATTTTTAAATCATTTTTGAATGCAATTATTTTAAGATTAAATCTTATTGCTGCACTAATCATCTCTTTTGCAGACTCTCTTGTTACATAGTTGTTTTGCGCAGGAGTTATATAATATTGTTTGTCAATTCTCTCTTCTTTGGCTTTTGAAAATAAAGAATGCAATTCTTTCTGATTGAAAAAATCCCTTAAAAGTATTGCTGAAACAGAATGATTTTCACATTTTATACCGCACTTAAAAAAGAGAGATAAGACATTATTATACATTGAATAGTAGCTTTGTATTATTGCACTTTCAAAATACCCATTATCAAAAGCAAGATTTGCAACTTCACGGCATTCGATGCCCTTTTTCTCATAAGACAAGGACATCTGTTCAGAACATTCAACAAGCTCTAATTTACCTTCTTTTTCTAGTTTATTTAAAAAATCTGAGGTTTTCATAAAACTTTTCTGCTCCCTGAATAATAATATGGTTTGTTATTATTTCTTTGATTAGTAAATCATTAGAATCAAAATTTCCTATTTTAACGCTTAACAAATCATTTAAAAGCTGTACCTTCTCTTTTATATTCTTATCCATTGTATCAATATAAATATCAATGTCACTTTCATTTTTAGGAATAAATTTGGCATAGCTTCCGAATAAAACAATCATCTTATCAGGATATTTTTCAGTAATTTCTTTGAATAGCGGTTCAAATAATGGATATTTCCCAAGTAATTTTGCAAGTTTGTAATTTTCGGCGTTTAAGATAAACGACTTTGCAACTAGATTCTTTTTAATAAAATAAATATGGTTTTTGCCTTCTGTTTTATAATCTAGTACATTAATCTGCCTTAATTCATTTAGTATAGCCTGTACTCTTGTTAATGAAGTTTTTAATTCTTTTGTTAATTCCCTCCCATGCATCTCTTTTTTTAATAATAACAGCAGAACTTCATATTCATAATTGATTTTTATTTGTGTCATGTGACTTTTTAAGAAGTCATTACTATTTAAATGTTTTGGTTTTTTCCATAATGTAAATTCCTTTTAGAAAGGATAAAAATTATATCTATATAGGATAATTCTCAAGTAGATTTAGTTTTGATGGAGACAGCTTGTAGATGGGTTTTTCGGATAACATATTCTAAAAATATAAAACAAGGTATTATTTAAAGGTTCATACTATTTTTTAAAGGCCATTTCCAAAGTGGAATAAATTTTATTTTTTTTCTTCAATTTCAAAAATACTATATTAAGATTAAGACGGTCCATAACCTGTTTTTATACTTTTTATAGCTTTATTTCAAAAATACTATATTAAGATTAAGACTAGCTGTCTCTGCTGATTTTAACTCTACTGTTTCTCCTAATTCATAAGTATACTTTCCCCTGTCAATTCTAGCATTCCTAAAACTTGAAATAATCTCATCAGATTTTCTTTGAGCTAATGTTTTAAGTCTTTTGTCTGATTCTTCCATATTTGCCTTAAACTCTTCTAAATATTCTGTTTCTATTCTTCTTTCTTTTATGTAAAAAAAGTATACCAATGCCTGATAGGTAAGTATGTGTATACTATCAGAAATATCCTCCAAATCCACACTTATATGCGCAAGAAGGCATACTGCATTGTAAAACATTGAATAGTACGATGCATTAATGCTCCAATCAAAGTAATCTGGATTTTTTATTAATTCTTTTGAAAGCCTTAAGCTTATTTCTGCTTTTCTTTTGAAGAATTCTCCTTTATGGATTTTTGGCTTCTTGATTCTTCCTTCTGAGATTAATTTTTTGAATTTTTTAGTTATTAATTCAATTTCTTCTTTATTAACCATTTTTCCACCTTTTTAAGATTTTATAAAAGTTTTCTGTTCCATCCAATACAAAATGGTTTTTCATTATTTCATTCATTACATTTAACTGATTTGGTTTATTTAACATCTCATAACAACTCTCTTCAGGTATAATGCTTAGGTCAACTTTAGAATAAAATGATCCTAATTCAGCTTCTGCTTGTTTTTGGAAATTATTAATCTCTTTTGAATCAGGTATTATCATCAGAATATCAATATCTTTTCCTTTTTTATCTACAGAAGAGCCAAACAGCACTGCTGAGAAGAACACTGTTTTTATTCTTGATAGTTTATCTTTAATTATCTTTATTTCCTTATCATTATGATTAATGAGCCTTTGTTTCTCTGCTAATTCTAATAAGAGGGTATCTTTGAACATTGGCTCAATTAAGTTATTTTGATTCTTAATTAAGAACCCTTGTTTTATGAGTGATTGAACAGCAGCATATACTGGCCTGTAATGCTTGTTTATCTTTTTTGAAAGCTTATTGATACTCCATTTCCTAGTCAGGTCTTTGGTTATTTCTTCCATAATTTTAATGTTCAATGTTGTTATAACTTTCATGTTATACTATTATAACTTATAGGTTATATATAAAGGTTTGTGGACGGATTCATATTATGATATTCAAAGGCTATAATAAGATTAAAAAGGTAAATAAGGGAATTATTTATTGATCTTAATGAAAGAGATAATTTAATTGGGTATAGCATGGAATATTACAGAAGTTTTGAAGAATTATTCAATAGATTAAATGAGTTTAGGGAAAAGGGAATTATTCCTTTATTATTGAATTTTTATAAGAAGGAGAAAGAATGAAAAAGTATGAAAAGATTAATATTTAATAGAGCTATAAGTAGAAATAATTATAAATCAAAAATTAATCAGGAGTTGCCACATGAAAAAGCTTATTATTAATGCGGATGATTTTGGAATGAGTAAGGTTTTTAATGAAAAGATACTGGAACTTCTAGAAAATGGCTTCATAAAATCTACAACAGTTATGGTGAACAGAATTACAAAAGAACAAAATGATCATCTTAAGAGATTAATCGGAATGTATAAAATAGTTAGCATTGGTTTGCATCTGGAATTTAACATAGAGGAGCAGATAGAGATGAAAATAAAAGACCAATATCAAAAATTTATTTCTATTTTCAAATTTCCACCAAGCCATTTTGATGTTCATAAATTAATAAATTCTAAAGAAGTTATCATGAAGGTTAATAAAGCCGTAGAAGAATACAATTTACCAGTTAGAAACCATGGAATTAAAGCAAGGGTAAAGCAAACAAGTTATCCAGCTTTTATGCCAATAAACTTTGATATTAATGAAATAATAGGCTTTTTTAAAAACATGAAAGATAATAAAAGCTATGAATTAATAACACACCCTGGAGAATATGACCAAAATTGTAATTCTAGCTTGAATGAAAGACGCATAATTGAATATAAAAACATCATTAAGTTACAGGATTATATTAAATCTCATAAAAATATAAGAAATATAAGTTATTTAGAATTATAATATTTATCTGTTTAAAATGATAGCAAACTTTAACTCTGAACTAATCCTTGAAGTTGGAGCTTTTGATCGTGAAATAAAAAAGTTAAGTGGCTCTAAGGTTTTCTTAATAACAAGCAAAACACCTTATAGTCTGTTTAAGTCCAGTCTTAAATATTTAGATTATACAAAATATCTAGTAAAAAGTAATAATCTCGCAGAAATAAACAATATTGTCATGTCTGATATAATAGATAATTTTGATGTTATTATAGGTTTCGGCTCAGGCACAACTATAGACTTTGCTAAAGTAGTATCATTTATGAAAGGAAAGAAATTAATAGCGGTTCCTACTATACTGTCTTCTAATGTATTTGCTACAAATAAATCTGTAATAGTAGATAAAGGAAAAATAAAAACAATAAGTTCAAAAGTTCCTGATAAAGTAATTATAGATTTCAAATTAATTGAATGTACATTTGAAAGATATTCTTTAATAGGGTTATCTGATGTTTTATCTATATTTACAGCACTATTTGATTGGGAGCTAGCTGTAAAACACAAAAAAGAAAAGGACAATCTTATTATTGCAAATTTAGCAAAATCTTTATTGTATTATATTAAAAAAAATTATCCAATAATATTTGAAAAAAATAGTGAATCATTAGAAAAGTTAGCTACACTGCTTCTTCTTTCTGGATATTTAACTAACATTTATGGATCAGGAAGACCAGAAAGTGGTTCAGAACACATGTTTGCAAGAGCTCTAGAAGAATGTAAAGTTTATCGCAGAAAAGTCTTACATGGTGAAGCAGTCTTGCTGGGCATATTGCTTTGTTCAGAATTACAAGGGCAAGGTAATAAATTTGTTTATGAAATTGCTAAGAAAATTAACCTTCATGATGTATTAATAAACATACCACTAAATGAAGATATCATTACTGATTTATTGTTAAGGGCAAGCAAAATAAGAAGAAAAAGATACTCCATTTTTAATACTATAAAAATTAATCAAGATTTAGCAAGACAAATTGTTCAAACTGTTTTATACAAACTGAAAAATGAATGAATTTATCCATTTACCGCATTTCAGAATCAATGATTCACAGATTCTTTTTTTAGATAAATATGTCTATCTTGATTTTGCAACAAAAATAGAGATTGATTATCCTCTTCATAAAAAAGTTTTGCTTGATGAAGGTATTCTTATTGAAAAAAGAAAAATAGAAAAGGGAGAAGATGGGGAAAAAATATTGATACTAGAGCCACACCCAGATGATATTGCACTTTCCTGTGGTGGTTATGTATTAACCAGTTTAAAAAAAGGCGCTAGCATAAAAGTAATAAATTTATTTTCTAGAAGTCCTTTATCAACCTTCCCATGGAGAGAGCTGGTTTCGATAAGTGAAGAAGAATATGAATCTTTACGCCTTCAAGAATCGTTTATCGCAATAAAGCAATATCTTGGGCTATCATTTAAATCGTTTAAATTACCCCTGGCTTTAAAAAGAAGTCATTTAAGCCCATTTGAGCAATTAGAAGAAAGTGATAAAACTTTAGAGGACTATCTTTATGGAGCGATAACCGAAGAGCTTGGTATGGATAATTATTCAACGCTTGTAGCACCTTTATCAGTGCAAAATCATATTGATCATGTTCTTTCATATAATGTTGCTAAAAAAATTAAGCAAGAGAATAAAAATATCAAACTGGTTCTTTATGAAGATATGCCTTATTCAAGGAATCAATTAGCATTTTCTAAAAAAATGGATGAACTTAAAACACAGGCAAATTTCCAGGCAAATTATATTCTAATAAGAGATTTCGTAGATTATATAGCTGACTTGATATCAATTTACCGTTCACAATTTGATGATATTAATAGGACTCAAATGTTGGCCATTATTAAGGAAGATGCAAGAAAAATTGCTTCAGAAGGAAAATCAAGCGGTGAGGATATAGAAAATGAATTCTATCAAAGAGTACTAGAGGTTAATGAGATAAAATGAAAATAAGTTTTATAGATGATGAACCAGAAATATTTCCCCTTCAGTATGGTGGAAAGGCTAGAACAATAACTTCCCTTGCTAATTCTTTAAAGAAATTTAATGAAGTAGAACAAGTCACTATATTAAGTAGATCAATAAGACATACTTCATCAGAGTTTTTATATGAAGGAGTAAGATTCAAAAAACTAGAAAAATATGGTATAGCACGACAGATTTTAGAAGAAGCTTCATCTTGTGATGTTCTTAATGTTCATTTTTGCTCATTCACAATGCCATATTTAAATGATTTTGAAACAATACTAGTTTATCATCTTCATGATGTTATATTTGCAACAGTTGATTCAGGGAGTCATTTAGATAAAGCATTAGGAAGTAATTGGTCAGCGATAATTTCACCATCTCATTTTGCATCTTTGACTCTATCCAACTTAGGATGGTGGACAAGTTTGAAGGATAGAATTGTAACTATACCGCGTGGTATAGATTTTTGTACTTTTTTTCCAAAAACAAAAGAAGAAGGACTCAAATCTATATCAGGCTTTTATTCAGCCTTAGCTGAAAGAATTTCAACGTCATATCCTATTTTGTTTTTCCCTAACAGGTATAAGGCAGGAAAAGGCGAAGAGTTATTACCAGAATTATATGAATTAATGATAAAAAAGTATCCTAATTTACTCATAATTGCAACATCAGAAGATGCAGCAATACAACAAGAAATAGAAAAAATTCCCTGGATCCCAACACAATACATGAAAGATTATTATTCTATAGCAGATGTCACTATTGTGCCTACAAAAGTTCCAGAATCATTTTCCCAGATCCCATTGGAATCTATAGTATGCGGAACACCTGTAGTAGTTTTCAAATTTGGTAATCTGACAAATTTAGTAGAAGAGATTCCATCTATAAAAGCATCTAAACCATGTTGCAATGATTTAGTTGAAATTATCTATAGTATTCTTGAAACAAGCAATGATACAAGACAAAGTGAATTAGCTTCTTCTAAAGAAATAATACAGAATAAGTACAATATTGATATAATATCAAAGAGACTTTTTGAGATTTATAAAAAATTACCAAAAAATAGTGAAACAGAGCAACCAGTTATTACAAGAACATTTCAAGAAAGGAGGTATTTTTTATCACCTTTGATTGCAAAATATGATAATGAAATTTTTATTCCTGAAAGAAGTAGCAATATAAAGAGACATGACTTAAACAAAGTAGAACAAGAACTAATTGAATTTTGTAAAGTTACTATGCCATTTTCCATGATAAGTAAAAAGTTTTATGAATATCAACAAATTAATGAAGTTATAAAAGATCTTGTTGAGAGAGAAATATTAGTGGAGGTTTAAATTATGGAAAAAACAGAATTTGTGATAACAGATGCATTGGTGTTAGAAGAATTTTGTAACCTGAAGTGTGCTTATTGTGAAGGCTTTTTTCCAACAGAGTTTAAGTTTAAAACGAAAGAAGGAAGATTATCCATGCCAAAAAGTTGGCAAGACAAGATAAAAGAAGATCAATCTATAGCAGATAAATTAGATCATAAACCGACAGTTGATAGTTTTTTTTCCATAGCAGATGAAATTCTTCAAGAAATAAACAAACAAATTAAATTTCCAATACTAAAACTATCTGGAGGGGAAATTTTTTTATATGATAAAATGACGGAATTCATAAGGAAAGTCCACAGCAATTATAATGCTATTCAATTACTAACAAATGCCACTTTATTTTCAGAAGAAGAAATTGAACAATTTTCTGAGATGGGTAATGTATATTTTCAAATATCTGTAGATGGCCATATGCTTAGCAGTAATTATACTCGTTCGCATAGTTCAAAAACATTAGATAAGATTCTTAGAAACATATCTGCTATTTGCTCTAAAAACATCGGATTAGAAATAAATTGTGTTTTGACAAGTTATAATACAAATTCATTTATCGATTTTGTTAGATACTTAGATAGTATTGGTGATATGACAATATTCCCCAGACCTGTAAGAGGAGAACCAAAAACCATACTTTCTCCAACAAATGAACAAATATCTCAACTTAGTGATTTAAGAGATCAATATAATCAATATAGTCGTGTTTTGCCTCCAAAAGCATATTTTGAGCGTGTTTTATCTGTTTTAGAAAACAAGGTTAGAGGATGGAATTGTTATGTGCCATTCTTTGTCTTTGGAATAAATAATTATGGAAAAGTAAATACCTGCACTTGTAGTGGTGAGCTTCCTATTCTTGGAAGTGTTTTTGATGATGATAAAAATGCATTTAAAATCATAAGCGAAAGAAAACAGTATGATCCAGCATTGAAGCCTATTCCATGTGTTGATTGTATAACGCAGTATGAAATATTTAACCTCTACGTTGAAGGAGCGATAGATGAAAAAGAGCTAGAGAAGATACCTACTTTTAAAGTTGAGGGTGCTTTAAGCGCTGCACAAAGAATAAAGAAGAATTTACTAAGATGAGAGTTTTATTGCACACACAATGGGGCCTAAAGGAAAATTTTGTTGGGGGAACAGAAAGATTTGTAATTAATCTTGCAAAAGGAATAAAAAAAAGGGGAGATGAAGCTTTTGTAGTCTGTTCAAATTTAGAGGACCTTATTCTTGTAGAAGGCGTTCAAGTTTATGGTATGGTTCCTTTAAAGTATCGTGATAAAATCATGAAATATGGGTATGCAAATGAACATTTTTTTAAGAATGAAATAATTGGGCATAAGATTGATTTTAATTCAATCTCTCTCTTTTCTTCTTATGTATGGGCACAATTACATGAATTTAATTTTGATATTGCTCATTTAAATTCATTCTTATGTTGTTCTTTATTTCCAAATAATAATATTCTATCTAAAATGATAGCAACTAATCATGAAAATGATCTTGAATTAGATCATTATTGGGGAAACAAATCTTTTCTAACATTGACAGAGTTAGTTAAACATAACACTTCATTAAAAAAATTAAAGGAAAGAATTGTCCCAAGTAAATATTATTCAAAAATGTTTACAAATTTATGGGATATGCCGGTAATATCAATACCTTTAGGTGTAGATATAGACCATCTGGATAAATTTTCTAGAAATGAAGAATTAAGAAGGGAATATGCTTCTGATGAAGGTATAGTTATACTTTTACCATCTCGTTTTGATATTCAACAGAAAGGTCATGATATAGCTGTAAAGGCCTTATCAATCCTGAAAAAGAAAGGTGTTAAATTTCGTTGTATATTCTCTGGATTTGATCGTGACACCTACGGAGTAAATTTTGAAAATTTTAAACAACTTGTAAAAGAATATGATGTAGAAAAAGAAATTACCTTGACAAGGTTTGATAATATGCTTGATGCTTATGGTGTCTGTGATATAGTTATTTCTCCAGAACGCTTTTGTTCTTATGGCCTTGCCATTTCTGAATCATTGGCATTAGGCCTACCTACAATACTAACACCAATTCCTACTTATTTAGAAATAGCATCTAATTATGATCATGCTTATTTTACAATAGACCACTCACCAGAAGAATTAACAAATAGAATTCTTGAAATTATTAATTCACATCTAGGAATTAACTATCTTGAAGCTCAACGATTTAGAGAGAATAATTCATTTAAAAAATGTGTGGATAAATATTATCTTATTTATAGATCCTAAAATGATAAAGGCATTAATTTTTGATATGGATGGTGTTATTGTTGATTCAGAATATCATTGGCATAAACAAGAGTACAAGTTATTAAAGAGCTTAATCCCCTATTGGGATAAAGATAAACATGAATCAATAACTGGAAGGAGCGTAAAAGATATTTTTTTGCTTCTTAAAAAACAATATACCATAAATCTTACTAAAAATGAATTTAATATAAAATATGATGAATTAGCAAAGGTAATTTACAATAAAAGAACAAGATTATATCCGGGTATTATAGCTGTTCTAAATGAAGCTAGAAAGATGGGGCTAAAAATTGGTTTATGTTCTTCATCCTCTAAAAAATGGATAAATATGGTTCTCAATCGTTTTCAATTAGAGAATTTCTTTGATGCCATAGTTAGTTCTGATGACATATCTGGAGATAGTAAACCATCACCTGTAATATATCAATATATAATAGGCCTACTTAATGTAAAAAGTAAAGAAAGTATCGCTTTTGAAGATTCAGAAAATGGAATATCATCAGCTAAAAATGCAGGGTTGTATTCTGTTGGTTTCAGAAATGGATTCAATAATAATCAAAAATTAGAAAGAGCAGACATGATAATTGAAGATTTTAATGACTTGAATTTGGAGATTCTTATAACAAAGTTCCTGTAATAAGCCTATAAATTTTTTCCCTATTTTTCCCTATTAATCTTATTTTTTTTAAAACAGATTGTTGTATTGACAAAAGTTTTTCTTTATCACCCTTCTTTTCCATTCTCATATAGTTTACTTGCATTGCTATTTTAATATTCCTGAGCATTAAAAAGGGAACTATAGCATTGATTTCAGAATTATTGAGTTTAATTATACTTTTGTATCCTTCCAAAAAATTTCTCAACCCCATCCAGTCTATACCAAACGATTTTGTTATAAACAATTGTGTTATAGCGACAGCTGTGTCCCATACAAGATAGTCTTTATGACAATCTCCAAAATCTAAAAAAGCAACAACTTTTCCTTCCAAGGTTAGTAAATTCTCCCTGCTGATATCACCATGTATACACTGGATCCTTAGCTCATTCGTAACAAGCTTCTCTAGCTCCTTTTGTATACTAGTTTTATTTCTTAATATTGTATTATTTATATAAGAATCTTTATCTCTAAATTCCTCAAAACTATCAGCATAGGGTTGCTTTTTATAATATGTAAATCTAAATCTTTCTAGGGTTTTTTGAAGACTAGCTACATTTATACCAATATCTCTTGCTTGGCATGCTTTTATGGGTCCCCAGGATAAGTGATGCCCGTCTACAAATGAAAATAAAATAACATATTGTTTGTTGATTTTTTCATAATAGCGTCCATTTTTGCCAGCATATATCTTAGGAAGCGGAATATCTAAATTTTGTAAATATTTGATAACTTTAATTTCTAATTCAACTAACTCAATATTCTGTTTTGGAAATAATTTTAAAACATATTTTTGAACACTATCATTAAGTAAAAATGTTGAACCTTCAATACCTCTCCCAATAGGTGTTATAATAGGGTTTTGAATTCCATATAAATTTATACATTTATTCAATATTTCAGAATATGGATTTTGTTTAATCATAGTTTCGCAATATTTTTTATATTCCACACATATATAAATATTATTAATTCTAATATTACAAAAAGAAATAATAAAAAATTTATAAATACGATTGTTTGTTTATATCTATTATAATCCTAAACATACAACAAAATTATGGAGTGTTCCTGAAATTTAAGATATCTTAAGATGCAATGATGTTACTTATATTATCAAAAAAGGTTTTTCTCAGATTGAAGAGCCTTCTGCTGTTCCAATATTTATTTTAGAAGGACTTAAAAATTAACAATTGTTTATAACCCTATCTGAGCAAGAAAACTTTAGGCTTTCAAGCCTGAGGTGAATTGCGAATTCTTAATTAACTTCAAGAATAAAGAAAGTAGCGTAGCATCTAACGCTATGCTATTCGAAGTATATGCTTAGCGTGAGCTTTATTCTATAAAAAACTTTGTGTCAGGAGAACAAGAAAATGGAAAACATCTTAGTTAGAACAAGTTCTAGTGTAGGAGAATCTAACTTACACTTACAAATAACACCAGCGTATAGAAGAGATATATTTGCTAACCAGCAAATATGGGAGTTGCTCTTAATCTACTTAAAAGAGCAGTCTGATAAACTAAATATTATTTTGCTAGCAGCTGAACATGGCTTAGACCATGTTCATATCTTCCTAGCTAACTGGAAGAGATATTCTATAGAATATCTAGTAAGAAGGATAAAAGGCTTTACATCTTATATGATAAGAAAACACCATAAAGGACTTTTCATAGACAAGCTATGGGGAAAGAAATTCTGGAGTGAGGGATATTTCTACAGGACAGTTGGTGTAGTAACAAAAGAATCTACTCAATTCCACATAGAAAAAAGCCAAAAGAAACATTGGAAAGCATTAGATTATCAATACTACAAGCATGAAAAAGAACAGCTACAACTGACGAGCTTCAGCTAGACCCTCGGCATTTTAGTGCCGAGTAGTTCACAGTTTTTCTTTATTAAATAGCAACTCAACAATTTTTTCCCTTTCTTTGATTATGTTTAGTATTAACTCAGAAACACTTACTTTCTTCATTATAGCATATGCCTTTAACTTCTCCCATTGCTCATTATCCAAATAAATGGTATGCTGTCTCTTTAATCTGTGTTTAATCTCCCCGTTTTCTGTAAAAGAATTAGCAGTTCCCATTTTTAACTCCTTTAATATTGTTTGAATTTAAGATAAGAGAGCGAGAAATCAATAGTGAAAAGTTATCACCCCTTAAAGTGATGTTCTTTGAGTTTTTAATTATGAAAAACCCTCTTTTTATTCGCAATAAGAGCTATATTTTAGAATATTAAAGATATTTAAAAGCCTTTGTCTTATAGAGCTTAAAGATTTTAGAAAAATATAAGGCACTATAAAGATTATAAAGAAACGCTAGATTTATAAATATATTACCACTATAAAGTTAATATGAGTATTCCTTATAAAAGCTTAAAGAAAATTGTTGAAAAATCCAAATTAGGATTTCAAGAGGAATTAAAGTATAGAAACATATCTTTCTTATTATTTGTAAGTGAAGATACAGAATTGACCAGAAGTGATCCTAACTATGAACCGACTTTTTATAATAAACCTGATATTTCTCATTGGGATATTTATATGGATACATATAATGTTCCCCTAGAATTTCAAAGAATTACCTTATTTCATGAAATCTTAGAAATAGTTTTATTTGAAAGATTAGAAAAACATTTGAAAGGTGACATAGCACATGCACAAGCTCATATAACTGCCAGAATATATGATAATAAATATGCCAAAGAAACTTTAGATGAAATCACTTATCAACGATATTGTAATTTTAGATTAGAGATGTTAAATGGGGAAAGATGAAACGTAAAACAATAAAACGTCCTTCAGATATTGGAGAATTAATAAATGAATTAGAGAAAAGAATCGGAGATTTTACAGACAGATTTTGTATTATTGAAGGAATAAGACCCGGATATATGACTGAAGTATATTCCAACTTAATTTATACAGTTGGTTCAATAAATGAAGAACAGCAGGAGAAATTACAAAGAGAGCTTAATGAATTTTTATATCTTGTAATGGACAAGATTGATACAGGATATATAAATGAAAAGCTTGTAGAGAAAAAATCTAGTTTAAGAGAAGATTATCAAAGAAGATTGCCATATATTCCAACTTTAGATGAACTAAGAGAGCACTGGAATGAATATGAAAAAATAATAAAGGAACATCAAGAAGAAAATTTTCCTGATTTAGAAACTGAAATAACATTTGAGTTATGGAGTGATAATTGTATTAATTCATTAAAACAAAATCATAGAGAAGTAAGAAATGAATACAAAAATGCACTGAAAGACTTAAGAGAAGAAATTTTAAATAGAAGAAGTAGTATTAGGGTAGGAAAAGAGAAGATAGTTTTAAATTTCTATTTTAAAGGTCCTTTGTTAGACACGGTATATGAAGATTTTGCAAAATTTTTAGAAGATAGCAACATAAAAGGAGAGGGATTCCTACCTGGAGGTGTTCTTGATTCCCATAGACCATTAAATGTAGGAAATTCTTATACTCCATCAGAAAGATCTGAAGATATGTATCAACAATTTTTTTTAAAACAAGCAAGAACAAGAGAGCAATATTTCTGGAAAAGAAAATGAAAATAGTTCAATACTTAAGAGAAAAATTAAAACCGAAAATTCCAGAAGATGTAGAAAGCGATTTAGAAAAAACAGTTCAAATATTAATCAATTCTGAAATCCAGATTAAAGAAATAAGACTATTTGGAAGTTTAGATAAAGGTATGTGGAATAGAGAAAAAAGCGATATTGATATTTATGTTTTATTAGATACTAATGATGAAAGATATTCTGCTTTCAATAAGATAGTTGTAAGCCGTTTACCAGATGAAGATGGAGGGACATATGAGATATATGATGAAACTACTGAAAGAAAAAACTTAAGGAATTTAGTTGAAGGAAATTCAGATTTACTATTCTCAGAAAAATATGAATTACACATAACAACACTTGAAGATGATGAAAAAATGTGGAGAGAAGATCCTTACTTAAAAGACCCTTATTTTATTTTCGGTGAACAAAACCAGAAACCATTTATAATAAATGTTAGAATAGGGAGATTGTTATATCAAAAAAATGAAACGTAAAATAATAAGAATAGCAGACAGAACATCGGCAATTACCATTCCTAAAGACTGGATTGACAAGAACAATATAGATAAAGGCTCTTATATAGAAATTCAAGAAATAAACAACAGTTTAATAATAAAAAACCCTAATAATTTTATTAAAAGAACAGAATTAAATGTCTCTGATTTAAATGAAGACTTAATCTGGAGGCATTTAATAACATCTTACAGAAAAGGAATAGATGAATTAATTATAAGATTTAAAACAGATGAAGAATCAATAGCAGTAGAGAAATTTGCCAAAGACTTGATTGGATGGATTATTGTTGAATTTAATAATAGCAATATCCATATAAAAGAGCTGGTCAGCAATGAAAATTATAATATTGACGAGTTATTAGAAAAAACCTTTTTATTAGTCATGGATATAAGTAGTTTAACTCTAGAAGATATTAAAAATAGAGATATTAAGGCTTTAAAAGTAATAAGGCATAGAGATTTAACTATCAACAGATATATCAACTTAAGTTTAAGATTATTAAATAAATACGGATATCATAATTATGAAAAAACTAATTCTTTGTATAAAATATTCTCTTTATTAGAAGAGATAGGAGACGAATATAATAAGATAGCTCTAATTTACAGAAAAAATCCTGTAATATTAAATAAAAAGATACTAGATTGTTTTAATGATTTAAACTTATTAATCAAAGAGTATCATGAATTGTTTTATAATTTTAATAATGAAAAGTTGATTAAAATACATTTAGATGCTGAGTTATTAAAAGAGAAATTAATTAATCTAAAGGATAAGGAAAATGCTAGTGGAGAAATTATCTCAGGTTTAAAGACAATACTGCATTTGATTAAATCTTTGATTGAGGAGAATATGGTTTTGAGCTTGTGAAAGGAAAAGAATAAATTATTTATTTTTTATGAACTCAATAATACCCCAAAGGTTCAATTCCACCAAACATTAGAAATCGAATTTCCTTAGATTATAGAGTTAACCAAAGATATAACAGCCAGTACGTTTCTAATTATTCACCAAGAAATATAGACCAAAAAGACAAAAAGAAAGATGCAGGAAGTTCAAGACTCTATCTAAGAAATGAATGCAAAGAAAGCTTTCATTTCTTGAAGAATATATAAGACTATATGAACAAGAAGGATTAAATGCAGAAAACCTAAATCTTGAAGCTAATTTAACAAGAGAACATTTACAATATACATGGTAAAATAAGAAATATTTAGTGCCAGATATAGACGCTCTATTTATGATACAAAAAGAGGTTCATGCTTCTAATTGTTCCATAACTAGTATATCTGGTTTCACCTTTTTAATAAAAATAAAAGATAAGATAGAATAAAAATTTATTTATAATTTCTTAAAATATGTATTTAAATATTCTTTTCTGAGGGAAAAAGTTGATATCAGGAAGTTTTATTTTGAAGATATAATATTTTCTAATCTCCCAAACAGATTTTTTAAACTATCTGCTAAATTTTTATCTTCTTGGTCTTCTAACTCAAGAATAACTCTAATGTTAACATCTGCTATTCCAGATGGAAAATCTTTAGTTGGATATAGTAAATCCCTTTGTTCTCTATGAATTTCCAAAAAACCCTTTTTTACTTCATTTTTTGTAAATTCGTAACAGCTTGTTTCTTCCCTATCATCACTCCACCCATGTCCAGAATAATAAGGTGAGTACATATTATATTTAAATTCGTAATAAGATTTTAAACTATTCGTGATATTTTGAATAACACCATATACTTCTCTAATTATAACAATATTTTCATCAACAGGAATTTTTGCTTCATATTTTAAAGTCATAAACATAGAAGTGGTATAAAACTTTATAAATCTTTTGAGCAGATCTTGATTGACTTGATATATTATTTCAACAAATTCCTCACTTTTTTAACTAGTTCTTCCTTATCGGGCAAATAAACTTTATACTTAGAAACAAATAGTTTATTTGTTATTGAGCCTAGAGCATATTTGACAAAAACATCATCTTTATCCCCACTTAAAATTATTCCAATAGGCTCATTATCACTATTAGACTTCTCTTCTTCTTTAAAGTAATTCAAATACATATTCATCTGCCCAATATCAACATGATTTGCCTTTCCAATCTTTAAATCAATTAAAACAAAGCATTTCAAGATTCTATGATAAAAGACTAAATCAACATAGTAATGCGTATTGTCTAAAGTTAGTCTAAATTGTCTAGCTACAAAAGTAAAACCTTTTCCTAATTCCAATAAAAACATCTGTAGTTTATTTATTATTTTCTGTTCTAATTCTTTTTCAGAATATTTATAGTCTTCTGGTATTCCAAGAAATTCTAAAACATAAGGGTCTTTTACTATATCTTTATCACTCTCAATTATATGGCCTTTTTTGGATAATTCTAAAATTTCCTGCTTGTCTTTGCTTAATGCTAATCTTTCAAATAACATTGAATTTTTCTGTCTTTTTAACTCCCTTATAGACCAGTTTTCATTGATACATTGTTTTTCATAAAACTCTCTTTCTGGAATATAACTAATACCTAATAATTCAATATAATGGCTCCAGCTTAATTTTCCAGACAGTGTCTGGAATTTTGGATATTTCAAATAAAATAGCCTCATCATATACACATTACTTTTTTTAAAGCCTTTTCCATATTTTAAGCTTAAATCCTTTGATAAATTATTAAGCAGTTCAGAGCCATATTCAGCTTTTACTTCTCCTTTCTGCTCATATTCAATTATTTGCTTTCCAATTTCCCAATAAGTCTTAACTAAAATATTATTAAAAATCTTAATGGCATCTTTTCTGCCTTTTTCAAGAATTTCACCTATATTGGTAATTAAAGTCTTATAATTAAAAGGATTCTTTTTTATCAGTTGTTTATCTTTGTTTATCATTTTTTATTTAAAATTGAAAGAAAGAGAACTCATTAAGAGTCCTCTAAAACTTTCTTTAAATAGCCAATAGGCTTTATGTCTGTTATAATTGTCTGGTGTATTATCCAGTTCTTGTCTTCACTTTTAGATATTCTTGTTTCAACTATTGGTCCATTTTTTGGATAGTTTTTCTTTTGTTCTTCCATTTTGTTTTCCTCCTGTGTTTTGATTTTGCACCCCATAATTTTTGAACATGAGAATTGGTATTATTAGGGAAATTTAGGGCGGGTCTTTTCGTCTTATTCCCTGAAATTTTGGCTTTATAGCCATTATCTACGGTGTTCAACTTCTTCTCTATATACTTTTTGGGCAGTTTTGAAAAATAAGAATTAATTTTATCTGGAATTTCCAGTCTTGTATAGCATTTTCCATATTTTGAATACCTTTGTTTTAAAAATACAGAAGTCAAAACAATAAATCCATCATCATAATCTCTTTTTAACTGGTTAATTTTATTATAGATTCTAATATTGTTTCTGCTAATGCCTGTTTCTACTTCAATTGCAATTTCCTTACCATCTTTATCAATAAAAACAATATCAGGCTTTACAGTTTCATATAAATTAATTTTATCAGTGAATTTTTTTATGTAATTCTCGATATCCTTTACAAGAAAAAAATGTTGTGAACTTTCATTATGTCTCGGTTTAAGCAGATATTTTAATTGTCTTCCACAATGAGCAGAGACATGCTCAGAAATTACATAGCCTTTATCTATCAAATATCTGATTTCATCTTCATTTAAATCTTCTTTCTTAAAAAATCCACACCCAGCGTTTACATTAATAAGAACTTCTTTCTGTTCCTGCACCGGCTTAGGTTTTTTAATTTCAGTTAGTTCATCTGGTTTTGTTGTGATAATCTTATGTTCATCCTCAGAAGCTACAACTTTAAGTTCGGAATGCTCGTCTTCTAAGATTAAGATTCCCTCTCCAATCTGGGCAGTTAACAATTTACTTCTTTCAGAAGAACTTAAATGAAATACCTTAACTATCTCATCAATAACAGCAGGTTTCTGTCTTAACAGCAATGTATAAGCAGAATTAGCAAGCACAGCATTTCCTGCATCTGATCTTATTAAATCTACAACCTCCTGTGTTATCAATAATAGACCCAGATTAAACTTTCTGCAAGTCTTTACAATCTCAAAGATATAATCTGCATCTTCAGTTCTGCTTAAAAGAGACCATGCCTCATCTATAACTAATATTTTTCTCTCTTTAGTTTCTCTCATCTTCATATAAACATAATCAAGGATAAGGAACATGAGGGTTGGCTTTACCTGTCTTGGCATTTCTCCTATGTTGAATACAACAAATTCATTATTAAAATCGATCTTAGTGTGCTGATTCAAGAAGGAGAAGACACCATCAACATACATGCTTAATCTATTAATTAAACTTCTGTAAGTAGGCCTTTCTGTTATCGTAACTCTTTTCTCTAATCTTTGCAGTTCTTCCAATAAATCTTTTAGTAAAGGAGGCTTATTATTCCATGTTTTAGAATCATCAGTTATGCCTTTTCTTCTATAAACTTCTGTTAAACATTTGTCTAAAACAGCCTTTTGTATCTCTGATACCTGTTCACTGCCACCAAGCATTATCTGCAACAAATCCATTAATTGCAGTCTTTTCTCAGCATAATCATGCTCCATTAAATCTAGAGGGTTAATTATTGTTTTGGAATCCCTTGAAATGTTAATAATCTGGCCATTATACCTTTCGCATAATTTGATATATTCTGACTGAGGGTCAATTACAATAACCTTAACATTATTCATCAATTGTCTTGATATAAACAATTTAGTAAAGAATGATTTTCCAGAGCCAGAAGTAGCTAAAATCATTCCATTAGGATTGCTTAGATTAAATATGTCCTTGATGATAGGAATATTGTTCCTGTTTAAACCAAGCCATATACCGGTCGCATCTATATTTAAAAAAGAACTTGTAAAAGGGAAGAATGTGCTTAATGCTTCTGTTGTTATGTTTCTTTTAATCCCTAATTGATTACTTGCTAAAGGGGTAGTTGATTTTAAACCTTGCAACATTCTAAAATTGGGTATTCTGGGGATTATCATCAAAGAATTTAGTTCAGCCTCTATTTTTCTTGTCAATAAATTAAGTTCCTGAACAGAATCAGCTTTACAATTAATGTATAAAGAAATGTTAAATAATTTTTCTTTACCTTTCTGTAATTCTTCTAATATTCTTTTTGTATCTTCATATTTTATCTCTAGAGAAGGATTTATACCAGATTTTAAGGAAGTAGAATATAGATCAGCTCTTTGTTTCTGTAGTTCTTTATTGAGATTGATCATTGTAGTTTCAATGGGAAAAGGCTCGATATGCAAGGATAAATCAAAATCACCCGAGGTTGTTATTATCTTATCCAAAAATCCAAGTTCAACACTTCTGGGATATCCGTAAGCTGTTATTATTCTGTTGTATTTATTATTAATAATTAAGTAATCGATATTGTTCTTTATAGAATTTGGCGCTATAAGATAATGCAAAAAATTATCTTTATTAACATCTATATCCTCTCCAATTTCTTTATCCTTAATATTGTTGCTAAAGAATCTTATTAATAACGACTCTAGTTCCTTATTTTCTAATTGTTTTATTCTTAGTCCTATATTGTTTAATTTCTCAGTACAAATATTAACCTGAATGCTTAGATCAGTATTTAAATTCTTTTTAATAACTAAATAGAAATTCCTGTTTCTAACCATATTTTGAGCTAAAACAGAGTTTAAATGTTTTTTATAGTCCTCGAACTGCAACTCAAATTTTTTATTGTTTAATTTAATATTTTTGAGATAATCATCTAATTTAATTTCCACAGTGTTCATTACAACCTGAACTGAAAAGTCTATTGAATTTAGAAATTTCTGAAATTGCAGAATAGCAGATTCTTTTTCTCTTTCGTTTCTTATTGTAAAGTTTATTGACTCTACTTTTAGTATTGCTAGTTCATTCTTATCATTTAAGATTATTTTCTTTTCTTTTATTTCTTTTATTCCCAGAAATTTAACCATTTTAGAGGACATTGCAGCAGCATTTCTAAACCTGAAGAAGCTATAGTAATCTTTTAAATGATTAGACAGGTTAAGAAACATGAATGATGCTCCTAATGATATTAATGACATGGAAATTAATAA
>Ga0209541_10005308_pt1 | contig 22555 bp, 23 predicted proteins | sample RifCSPlowO2_01_FD_184027 | JGI IMG/M metagenome (GOLD analysis project Ga0209541, IMG submission 184027) | Groundwater microbial communities from Rifle, Colorado - Rifle CSP2_plank lowO2_0.1 (SPAdes) (version 2) | ecosystem: Environmental > Aquatic > Deep subsurface > Groundwater | place...
CGGATTGTTAAGGGGAACTTTAATCACCGAAATAGCTAATTTAACTTCAGGAGTTCCAGGAAAGATAAAAGCTGGTGGACAATGCAGTTTTTTTAACACCCTCATAGAAAGTGAAACTGGTTTTAAAAAAATTATTGATCTAAAAATAGGAGAGAAAGTTAAATCTTATGATTTTAAAACAGGGAAACTTATTTATTCAAAATGTTTAGACAAGTGGGAAGTAAAAAAAGATAAAATTTATGAAATTTCTACAAATAATAAATCAATAAAATGCTCTGCAGACCATTTGTTTTTTTTATATAGTGGAAGCACTAAAATCGCTAAAGATTTAAAAAAAGATGATGTATTATTAACTAAAGATGGAGAGGAAAAAATTATTTCTATAATTAAAAATAAATCCAATAAACCATTAATCGATATATCTGTAGAAAACAAAAACTTCATAGCTAATGGTTTAATAGTCCACAATTCGGCTGCTCGTTTTGCTCGTTTAAGAGAAGAAGCTGCACATGAATTTTATAAAAGAATTGCAGAAATTTCAAATAAAGAATTTTATAACAGAAAAGAGATTAAAGGAATTTTAGTTGGAGGACCAGGTCCAACAAAAGAAACTTTTTTATCTGGAGATTATTTAAATACTGAAGTTAAGAAAAAAGTTCTTGGAACTAAGGATTTAAGCTATACGGGTGAATTTGGTTTGCATGAATTAGTGGATAAGAGTCATGATCTACTTGCTAAGGAAGTTGTTATAAAAGAAAAACAACTATTAGAGAAATTCTTTACAGCTTTAAATAAAGACCCACAAAGGGTTACATACAATAAAGAAAAAACTAAACGTGCATTGGAATATGGTGCTGTAGATATTTTATTATTGTCTGAGGATCTAGAAGAACAAGAGCTAACTGAGTTTGAAAATTTAGCTGACAAAAAATCAACACATATTGAGATTATTTCTAATGAAACTAAAGAAGGACAGCAATTTAAACAATTAGGGGGAGTTGGAGCCTTACTCAGATTTCCAATATAATAACCTTTAAAAATTAGCCTTTATTATGATAGATTATGCAAGATCTTAAGCATAAAGTAGAGGCTGTTTTATTTACAACAGGGAAGTTTCTTACAATAGACGAAATCTCCGATTTATCTAGCTTGCAAAAGGAAGATGTAATTTTAGCGATAAACCAATTAGTTAATGACTATAGTAGTAGAGATACTTCTTTAGAAATAATCCAACAAGGAGATAAGTATAAATTAAATATCAAAAAAGAACACATGCATATTACAACAAGATTATTGAAAGATACAGAATTAGATAAACCAACACAAGAAACCTTGGCTTTAATCGCTTTTAAACAACCCATACTTCAAAGTTTAATTATTAAAATGAGAGGAAATACAGCTTATGAACATATTAAAAGCTTACATGGACTTGAGTTTGTAACAAGCGAGAAATCTGGAAGAACAAGGTTGTTAAAAATAACCCAGAAATTTTATGATTATTTTGATATTGTTGAAGATGATTTAAAAAATAAATTTAATCAGTTTAAGGGTCTGATTACAAATGAAAATTAAACCAAGATTAATTTTAACTGTAATTTTTCTGTTAACTCTAACTTTTCGTTTATATATTTCTTTTACAAACTCTAGTTTTTCAGGTGATAATTCTTATTTTAATCTAAGGGTTACTGAAGAAATAGCTAATGATGGAAAACCAGTATTCTATGACGAATTAAGTTATGGTGGCAGGGATATTATTTATCCGCAAGCATTTAATTATTTCTTGTCTTTGTTTTCATTTATTCCGAATTACGAGAAAATAATTCCGGCTTTATTAAGTTCGTTAATTATCTTCCTTTTTTATGCTATTTCAAAGAAAATAACAAATAATGTTCAATCATCTTTATTTGTTTCATTAATCTCAGCATTTATACCAATAGAGATTATGACAACAATAAATCAAATATCTGTTTACAGTTTGGTTATCCCGGTTTTACTATTGATGATACTATGTTTGTTAAATTTAGATAATAGAAAATACTTTGTTTTATTTATTATATTATCATTTTTACTACCATTAATTCACCCCATCTCTTTATTATTTATGTTTTCATTATTCTTCTATTTAATGTTATTAAGCACAGAATCTGTTAACTTAGATCGGGCAAAAAAAGAAACAATTATTTTCTCTTTATTTGTTATTCTTTTAATTAATTTCTTTTTATATAAAGACGCATTACTACGGTATGGGTTTGATATAATCTGGCAAAATATCCCTGCTATTTTGTTTGAAACTTATTTTAAATCATTAAATTTATTTGAGGTCTTTTATTTTATTGGCATTATACCATTAGTATTAGGAATTATTGGAATGTATATGGGGTTATTTAAGAAAAAAGATCCAGTGGCCTTGTTGTTAACCTCATTCATTTTATCTACATTATTATTAATGTCTTTAAAATTAATTAACTTACAAATTGGGGTTTTATTTATAAGCATACCATTGGTAATATTGGCATCTAGCTCCATGTCAAATGCTTATTCATATTTACCATTGACCAAGTTTTCAAAATACAAACCTTATTTTAATATAATCTTCCTTATTTTGATAATTGTTTTATCTGTTATTCCTTCTATTTTAATTGCAAATTCTCTTCCAAGTTATGATAAAGAAATGAAAACCTTTTCTTGGTTTAGAGAAAACACAAGAGAAAATGCAGTTATATTAGTACCATATCAATATGGAAATTCAATAACTTATTTTAGCAAAAGAACAAATGTTGCAGATGACAATTTTTTGTTAGCCCCGAATGTTGAAGAAAGATTAAATGATATCGAGGTTATTTACAAAAGTGTATTTGAGCTTAAAGCAATTGAATTAATTAAGAAATATGATATTGACTACATTTATTCGTCTAAAGATGTTTTAGACTATTACAATATAACTAAAATACCTTACATCGATAATGAAGAATGTTTTAATTTAGTTACGGAGGATGTTTATGAAATCAAGTGTTAAATTAACTTTAATTATTATTTTTAGTGTATTCTTGTTATTATTGCCTAATTTGTTAAGGACTCATTCTACAAAATTAGGGGGGCAAACATATTTTTATGAAAGGATATCAGATTTAGTTGATAAAGAAGATAAGCTTCCAATTTACGATGAATTGAGTTATGGCGGCAGAGAATTTATCTATGATCTTGGACCAGTTTATAGTTTTTTATTTTTAAAAAATGTTTTTGGGTTAAACTTTACTCTAAATGTATCTCCAATTTTGCTGGGAGCACTTACACTAATTTTATTTTATCTTCTCTTAAAAAGATTTAATTTAGAAAATAATGAAAACTATATTGGAATGGTATTATTAGCAATGTCGTCAATGTTCCTTTTTATATTCACAAGCTATAATGAGGATATAATAACGATCCCTTTAGTGTTATTAACATTTTATTTGTTTACGAGCAAGAATAATTTTGCAAAGAATACCTCATTAATCCTATTATTTTTACTTGGATTATTTAGTTATAAAGCAGTAATTTTATTATTATTTGCGATGTTATTTTATTTGGTTAAAGAAAAAAGATTAAAAGAATTTTATTTACCATTACTTATCTCTTTAATCTCATTCCTTTTATTTAATTTAAAAAGAATTTTGTTAAACGGCTTTGTTAGCACAAGTTTTAAAGAAAATTATTTTAAGGTTATTATAAATGAACTTGGCGGAAGCTATGGTATAAGTCTTTTTTTATTGTTTTTAACGTTGTTTGGATTAAGATACTTATGGAAATCAAAATACAAGTATACGCACATTTATGTTATAACTTTGTCTTTCACAATTTTAACTTTAATAGACCATGAATTTATTATATACTTTAATTTCTTGATTATATACTTAAGTGCTGTTGGACTAAATCATTTGTTAAAATCACCTTGGGATTCTGAGTTAATAAGAAAATTAACAATAACCCTTTTATTAATCGGAGTCATTTTTTCATCCTATACTTCTTTAAACTACGTTAAGGATTCACAACCAAATGATCAGCTAACACAAGCTCTAGGAACTTTTAGGTCTGAAGGAGACCCAAGTGAAATTGTCCTTTCTCATTATAGTTATGGATTTTTTATTAATAAAATCTCTGGTAAGACAGTCTATATCAGCCAGAAATTTACTAGTGTACCAGATTTTAAGCAAAGATACAGTGACATGCAAACTATATTTTACTCCAGAAACGCAGACGAAACTAATGGGTTGCTTAATTATTATAACATTAAATATATATTAATTACCAAGGACATGAAGGAGGGTTTAGTCTGGGATGATGTTGATGAAGGATTATTATTCGTTTTGGAGAATAGCAAAGAATTTAAGATGATAATAAAAAATGATTATGCGGAAGTGTGGAAAATAAAATGAGAGAAATCATATTATGGATACTTGCATTCATAAGCTTGTTTGTTTCATTGTTTTGGCTTCAAGTAATGTACATAAAAAAGAAAGAATCTTCTAATCTAAACTATTTTCCAAATGTATCTATAATAATCCCAGCACATAATGAAGAAAAAAGTATTGCAAAAACAATAAAATCCGTCTTAAACTTAAATTACCCAAAAGATAAACTAAAAATAATTGTTGTTAATGATCAAAGTACGGATAAAACAAAAGAGATTGCTGAAAGATTTAAGGGAGTTCTAGTTGTTTATAACAAGCACAAAGGTATTGGAAAAGCTTCCGCATTAAACCGAGGATTAAAATTAGTTTCTACAGAATTATTTTCAGTTTTGGATGCAGATTCTGAAGTTAGCAAAGATTCATTGAAAAAACTAGTCATTTTATTCAAAGAGAAAAACACAGCAGCAGCGATAAGCAGAATAATGATTAAAAATAATAAAAATACTTTAACTAATATTCAAAGAATAGAATATATCTTAGCGACATTTATTAGAAAATTAATGTCAAAAATAGATACATTACATATTACCCCGGGAGTTCTAAGTGTTTATAGGACAAGTGTTGTTAAAAAATTAAATGGTTTTGATGAAAACAATATTACAGAAGATTTGGAAATTGCAATGAAACTGCGTTATCATAATTATAGCGTTAAAATGAATGATGAAGCAGTTACTTATACAAATGTTCCCTTTACCTTAGATAAATTCTGGCATCAAAGAATCAGATGGTTTAGGGGATTTATCTATAATAATTTAAAATACAAGAAAATGTTTATGAGTAAAAAACATGGTTTAATGGGAAGGTTACAAGCTCCTATGAATGCCATAACTTTCATTACAATATTATTAACGTTTTTTTTAATTTCTTATGAAATAATCTCTTTGTTATACAAATTTATATCAAAATTAATCTTGCTAAAACAAGATATTATTTACACTTTTAGAATTCCTCCAATAAAAGAATTATTATTATCTGTTAATATAAATTATATCTTTCCTTTAACAGTTGCTTTCTTGTTATCCCTTTATTTATTACATTTAGCACATAAAACCTCCAAGGAGAAGTGGTTGTTTAATCCCGCATTATTAATATATTTTTCTATTTATCCAATAGTAAGGTTAATACATTGGGTTACTGCAATGTATAAAGAAACAACTAAAGCAAAAAGAAAATGGTAAGCTATAAAAAAATAGTTTTTGTAAGTTTAGCAATCACAATTTTAGTATTTTTCTCAGGTTTATTACTTGGGTTAAGCGTAGATGATACAAGGCTCTCTGATTTAGTCATAGATTTAAATAAAAATGAACTAAACAGAGAGAGTTATTTAGTTGAGCAAGATTTTATTAGCAGCTTTGGAGGAGATGCCTGTGAACTTTCAAATACGAGAGTAGAGGTTTTATCAAATGAACTGGGAAGTCTAGGAAGGTTATTAACAAAATATGAATCTAAGGGAACATTAAGAAGTTCGGAATATGATTACCTAAAAAGCAGGTATTTCTTATTAGAAATTAAAACATACACTTTATTGAATAATTTAAAACAAAAATGTGGCTATAATTTTAACACAATCTTATTTTTTTATGATATAAACGACCAATCTTCATTAAATCAAGGGTATGTCTTGGACTCCCTGGTTCAGAACCAAAAAAGTGTCCATGTTTTTTCATTCGATAGAAATTTCAATGAACCTGCTTTAGAAACATTAAAATCTCATTATAATGTAATAGGTTCACCTTCGTTGGTAATAAATGATGGTCTTGTTGAAGAAAGATTAATGGGTATAGAAGAGCTAAAAAGTTTATTATAAAAAAGTATTTAAAACTTAAAGTATTTATGAAAATATGCCTGATTGTGAAATTTGCGGACAAGAAAAAGATAATTTAATGAAGGCTATAGTTGAAGGTGCATTGTTTAATGTGTGTGAAGGTTGTTCTAAATTTGGAAATGTTATTGTTGTAAAGCAGCCTAAAAAAGAAGAAAGGATAATCAAAAGAGAAACTACAGAGATAATTAATATTGTTAACCAAAATTATCCTTCTTTAATAAAAAATGCTCGTGAAAAACTTGGATTAAAACAGCAAGAACTAGCCCTGCAACTTAATGAAAAAGAATCTATAATTCATAAACTAGAAACAGGAAGTTTACAACCAACAATTGTACTTGCAAAGAAGCTTGAAAAAGTCCTTAAAATTAGCTTAGTTGAGCTTTATCAAGAATCTCATGAGTCTATTAATCTAAAAGATGACAAGCTTACTATCGGGGATTTGCTAAAATTAAGGAAATAGAAACTTTTAAAAACAGTATTTCTCGAATTTAAATCATGGAAATTAAGATATTAAAAGAAGAAAAGAATAAGGTCGAATTTGAGGTTATTGGAGAGGATCATACCTTATGTAATTCTATTAGAAATGAGTTATGGAACCAAGATACCATCGATGCAGCTGCTTATAATATTAAACATCCTTTAGTAAGCAATCCCGTGATGCTTGTCGAAACAAATAAAGGGGATCCAAAAACTGCTGTTTCAAATGCAGTTGACTCTTTAAAAAAACAAATTAAGGAATTAAGAGATACTTTTTCAAAAAAGCTTTAAGGTAGAAAGATATTTAAATAAATAAAACCCTAATTTTTAACATGGAAAGTAAAAAAGAGGTAAGTACAGACCTTATTATCTTCACATCCCTCATTTTTCTGTTTTTTGTATTCTTAATCATTCAACCAACTGTAAATACGGGTTATATAACATTACCTTTAATTGGAGATACAAATGAATTATCTGATCCTACTTTAATAGGTGGAATTGCCTTGCTTGTTGTTGTTTGGATTGTTGTTGTTATTTTATATGTGAAACTAAAAAAGAAAAAACAATTGCAAAGACTTCCAGGCTTGCCAGAAAGCGAGTTTGAAAACATTGAAGGAGCTAATGTAAAGGAAGAACAAAAAGGTGCTTTGACAGAGTATGAATTAAAACAATTGTTTAAGGAAATTGCCCCAAGTATAGGGTCTACCCAACAAATGCCTCCAATGCCAAGACCCGGTGGAATTGATATTAAAGATTTACAATTACCATCCCCACCTAAAACACAAGTCCAGGAGACTAGATTACCAGAACAAAAACCAGAAATTAAAATAGGAAAACCTGAAAACAAGCTAAAAGCATTAATGCTTGATTTATTAAACAAAAGATATACTCGAGAAAGTATTATTAAATATTTGAAGAAGAAAGGCTACAAATTAACACAGATTGCTCAAACAATAAGAGAGATTAACAATGATAATTTATCTAGGTACATAAAACAAGCCGTCTCTCTTGGTTATAAAAAAGACCAGATCTCAAAACAACTTCTAAATAAGGGTTGGGACCAAGAAGATATAGAGAAGATGATGAAATAAATAGAAAACTTTTTATAAGGATTAATTAAAAATAGTTGAAATGTTTAAAAAAATATGGCGTTTTATTTGGTATGATGATTCTTTATTATCTTGGATTGTTAGTATTTTATTAGCTTTTATTATTGTGAAATTTATTATTTTTCCAGGATTAGGATTTTTACTAAACACACAACTTCCTGTAGTAGCTGTTGTTTCTGGAAGCATGGAGCATAATGGCGATTTTGATAAATTCTGGGAAAGACAAGGTTCTTGGTATGAAGAAAATTCTATAACTAAAGAAGAATTCAAAAATTACCCCATGAAAAACGGTTTTAATAAAGGAGATATCATATTTCTTTATGGGTCTAAAAACCTTAAAACGGGAGATATTATTGTTTTTAAAGGAAACTCTCAAAATCCTATAATTCACAGACTAGTCAAGATTAACGATGGCAGTTATCAAACTAAAGGAGATAATAACCAAGACTCTTTTAAAGAGCTAAACGAAACAAATATAAATCCTGGTAATGTAATTGGAAAAGCCTTTTTACGCATACCTTATTTAGGATGGGTAAAAATAGGATTTACAAATTTAATCTCGTATCTTCCAGGAGGCTTAAGCTAAAATGTTATTTTGTCCAAAATGTAAAAGTATTCTCTTACCAAAAGAAAATGATCCTAAGAAAATCTCATGTAGTTGTGGCTATACTCTAAGGCAGCAAAAAACAATTAAAGTTGGAGAAAAAACAGAGAAAGTAAAGAGAGTTGAGATTATTGATAAAACGCTTGAAATTCTTCCTAAACCAGATACCAAATGTCCAAAATGCAGCCATAACAAAGCATATTACTGGTTAGCACAGACAAGGGCAGCTGATGAAGCAGAAACACAGTTCTTTAGATGTATAAAATGCAGCAATCAATGGAGACAGTACTAAAAGAAAGGTTTATTTACTTTTTTATTAATTTCTAATAAATGCCAGCTTACAAAGAAAAATTCATTAACGAAATTACAAGAGATGATAGGAAAGTTTCTATATCTGGATTAATCATTAATAAAGAAGGCAGTTTAATTTTTATAGATGATGGAACTGGAGTCATCGCAGTTAATATTGAATCTCAAGTTCCAATAAACTCTTTTGTCAAAGTATTTGGATATCTGCTTCATAACAACGATGAAGTGCAATTGCAAGCTAATATTATTCAAGATCTAAGTAATGTTAATAAAGGGGCTTATAACAAATTAAAGAAATTATTAAACCAAAAGTAATAAATACCTTTTTAATTTATAAAAGAAAATGAAACTAACTTTAACAGATACAAAATATCTCAAAGAACCAATAATGATAATTTCTGATTTGGTTACAGAAGCTACTTTTAAGATTGACAAGGACAAAATCGAGTTAGTTGCAATGGACCCGGCCAATGTGGCAATGGTTGTTTTTAAATTATTAAGCACAGCATTTACAGAATATGAGGTTAAGGAAAATACAGACCTTACTGTTAATTTAGATAATTTTAAACAAATTTTAAGAAGGGTAAATGCAGAGGACACATTAACTCTAGAATTAGCTAATAACAAATTAAAGATACAGCTTAAATCTAACTCAACAAGGACATTTCATCTTTCTTTAATAAATTCAGAAAATACAATTAAAAAAGTTCCAGATTTAAAATTTCCAACAATTATAGAAATGCCAACTTCATTATTTGACCAAGCAATTGAAGATACAGATGTTGTTTCCGATAGCGTTTCTTTTATGGCAGATAAAAATTCTTTTAGCATAGAGGCATTAGGAAGTTTAACCACAGCAAAAATAGATTTATCTAATGATTCTAGGACAAAAATTAACACAGAGGAAAAAGCAACATCGCGTTATTCTATAGAATATTTGAAAAAAATGATAAAAACGAGCAAGTTAGCTGAAAATGTAACAATACAATTTAGTAAAGATTATCCTTTAAAGTTAAGTTATAAAATTCTTGATAAGATGTTAATGGAATTTATTCTTGCCCCCAGAGTACAGAACGATTAATTAATAATTAAATTTGTTACTCTAAAAGCAAAATTTATATACTAAGCTAAATATTTGATAGCATGCATAAAAGAGGGCAAGTTACAATGTTTGTTATTCTGGGAATTTTAGTTATAGCGGTTATTGCAGTTATTCTTTATACTTATAATTCAAAGGTTCAACCACAAGTAGACAAAACCCCTGAATTTGATTTCTCTAAAACCGATGTAATTAAAAGTTACATTGAAGGGTGTGTTGAAAAAGTTGGAAATGAAGCCATAAATTTAGTTGGAAAGCAAGGTGGAGAGATTAACCCTAGTTTTTACCAGTATTATTATGGGGATGCAGTAAGCTATTTATGTTATACAACGGAACCTTCTTCATGTTACAACAAAAAACCATTTTTATTGCAATTTGTTGAAAAAGAAATTAACTCTTATGTTTTACAAAAAATAAATTCTTGTGTAAACTTACAAGGAATTAGAGATCAAGGTTTTGAAGTTCAAGCTGGAGCTTTAACTGTTGATACAAAAGTTAATTTATACACAACCTTTATTGAAATTAATTATCCGATTACAATTACGGGAAAATCCGGCCAGAGTGTACAACTAAATCAATTCTCTAAAAACTTTAATGTTCCTTTAGGAAGGTTAGTTAAAGTTGCAGAAGATATTGTTAATGGTGAGATTAATTCATTCCAAGGATATTTCAATTATCAAGCTTACATAATCTCCCAGAATGGAGAAATTGAAATTACAAGGCCAACTTGGGATAAAACGGAAATTTATATAACAAACTTAAGAAACGATGATTACAAATTCCAATTTGCAATTCAAAATTATGTTAAGGAGTTTCCATGAATCATAATTTTAAAAAAATAAAAGCACTTTCAATGATATTCTTAATTATAAGTTTAACATTTTACACTTCTATCTCATTTAGAGCTTTAAATGGAAATCAAGTTTCAGATACATCTAAAGATAATAAAAATAAATTTAATTACTTTGAGTTCATAAAACAAAGTTTAATCCAAGATGTTGATGCTCAAGGTGAGAAAGTTTGTTGTCAAAGAACTAAATCAAGTTCGGAATATCAAAGAGCTTCTTGCGTTTATACTGAAATAGATAATTGCGATTTAAGTGCAGGAAATCCATTGCAAACTTCATGTGAGCAAACTGATTATTGTAAACAAATTACATGCATTAATGTAAATGGACAATGCCAAGAGAATGTTGAAGCCTCTACTTGCATCGCTATTGGCGGAACTGTAAGAGAAAGTACAGCTGCAGAAATAGGACAATGTCAAGTTGGTTGTTGTAATCTTCCAAGTGGTTCAAGCATAACAAGTCAAGCTCAATGTGGTGCTGCAATAAAAGATTTTCCTGATTTAAATTTAGAAGAAATTTTTGATGAAAGCATAACAGATGAACAACAATGTGTACAGCAATCTCGCGGAACAGAAGAAGGTTGTTGTGTCCTTCCAAACAGTTGCAGTTTTGGAACAAGAAATGACTGTAGTTCTCAAGGCGGAGATTTTAAACTTAATACTTTATGCAGTTATTCTCCTTTAGGATGTCCTGTTACAGAAAAAAGTAAAACAGGATGTTATGAAGGAAAAGTTTATTGGTTTGATTCTACAGGAAATCGTGAAAATATTTATGGAACTACTTACAGACAAGATGGCCAAGCTGTTTTGCCAAAAGATAGTTGCAAATTAGATAATGAAGGATTAAGCAATAATTTAGTATGCGGAAATTGTGAATATACTCTTGGAACTGTATGTGACGATGCAACAAATGAGTTTAAATCCGGTCTGCCGAGTAACTTAGTAAACAAAGTTAATAATCAATGTGTAAGTCTAGCATGCGTTTCTACAGAGATAAGTAAAAAAGATTCTTCTGGAGCTTTAATTAATCCATGGATGAATGGAGAAAGAAGAGAAAATGTAGAATCATGGTGTGAATATCAAGGAAAAACAGGAGAAGGAGATGATTTAGTCGGATCTGATCATTATTTACATAGGTGTGTTAACGGCAAAGAAGTTCCAACTAGATGTGATGAAAGAAGAAATGAAATTTGTGTGCAGAATGATATTCCTGGAGAATTAATTGATCAAGAAAATTTAAAACAAAAAACTTTAACATTCGCAGATTGCGTTCCAAATAACTGGGAACAATGTTTAGCAGCTAATGGTGAAGCAGAATCTGAATCTTGTGGTTTAACCTTGGAGGAAGCTAAATCTAATTATTTTAGTTTATATCCTAACGGAGATACTAAAAATCCAAACGGACCATGCGATGTTTTTCGTGGTTTAGATGAACAAGAAGATAATCTTAATTCTTGTATATTAAAAACCTCTTGCAGAGAAAAAATATGTGAAGAAGAAGTCTTAGGAAATTGTTATTTTAACCAAGAAGTTGGATTATGTGCTCCAAGTGTTCCCCCTGGAACTTTGGGAAAAGAAACCTCTTTTTCTGATTTAAGCGAAGACCGTGGTAAAATCGGATTCAATTTTGAATGCAGAGAAATATGGGTGGATGAAGGTACTTTCGGAGATTGGGATTGCGAAGCTAACTGCGCTTGTAAAAGAAGTTACTATGCTGATAAATTTAATGATTATTGTACAAATCTAGGAGATCTTGGAGCTAGTTATAATGTTGTAGGATATTATGGAAAAGATGGTTTTATTCATAAAAGAACTTCAACAGGAGATGCAGCAGATATCGCAGGCCCAGCAGACGGTATTACTAAGAAAAATTTTAATTTATTTAGCAAAAACACTAAACCCTTAAGTGGAGATTTCTTAAGTTTATTAAGCGCAATTTCTATTATATTAGTTTCCTTCAAAAACTTAAATAAAGATACAAATCTTGAGCCAGGTTATTTTGGAAGGTTTAATAATTGGGTAATTGCAGCGGCACCTGGTGCAGTAATGTTAACCAATTTATTCTTACTCTCTCTCTCTTTTTCTGGAACTGGTTTGGGTATAATTTCTGTGGTGCCTGTCCTAAGTTCAGTCTCAACTTTTTTAACGAGCTTAGTTCCTAGTCTTGGACTTGGAGCAATAGGTGCGGTGATTTTAGCAGCTGCTGTTCTTACCGCAGTTGTTTATGTAATTCTTAATTGGTTATTCCCACCAGAGCAAGCAGAAGTTGCTTACCAATTAACTTGTAATCCATATACTCCTCCAAAGAAAGGAGATGATTGCGGGTTATGTAATGACAAAGATAAATTTAGGGAATGCACAGAATATTTATGTACAAGTTTAGGAAAAGCCTGCGAATTAATTGGAAGTCTGGGAAATCAAACATGCATATGGAGAGATGAAGGAGATACACTTCCTGTAATAATTGAACCTTTGGCAATAGCCCCAAGAACAATTAATGATCTAAGCTTAACACCACCAAGCACGGGGAGGGGAGGGGGTTATGAGTTCAAAGAAACATTAAAGAGTTTTGACTCAATTGGTGTTGGAATAAAAATTAAAACTCTAGACAAATCAAATAACAAATTAAAAGATTCAGTTGCAGAATGTAAAATTAGCAGAAAGATTAATTTTGAGTATGATAATGAAGGAGAATACTTTACGCAAAGTTCACAATTCCTAAATGAACATGAAAGAAAAATATTTATTGCAAGAGAAGGAATCTTGCCAGAAGAGGATAGAATAGAATTAGAAAGTGGAAAAGAAAATGTTTTCTATGTTAAATGTAAAAGTGTAAATGATAATGTAAATGCGAATTCATATTTCATCAAGGTTAATGTTGCAGAAGGTCCAGATTTAAGTCCCCCATTATTAAAAGGATTTAATATTCCAAGTTTATCTTACTTAAAATATGATCAATCTCAAATTACAAATTTAATTTTGTATTATGAAGATAGAACTGGAGTAAATGCAAATGGCGGATGTAAATATTCTGAAATAGATCAAGATTATAGTTTAATGGAAAACAACATGAGCTGTTCGCAAACAAGAATAAGCTCAGGAGCAAACCAAGGGCAATTTGCTTGTTCAACAAATTTAAAACTAATCTCAAATCAAGATAACAAATTTTACTTTGCATGCCAAGATAAATCACAAGGAAGATATACAAATACAGATAATTTAGAATTAGAATTAAAAATAAGCCAGCAATTAAAAATAGTTGACCAAGGTCCAGATGGAGATGTTTTGGCAACAAAAGTTAACCTAACTATAACAACACAAGATGGAGCAGAAAACGGAAAAGCAAAATGTTTCTATGCTGGTGGCTTAAAGAGTTTAATAAACAAAGATCTAACATTTAGCTCTTCTGGTCTTCAATTTACCTCAACAAATTCAAATATGCATGAAACTAAATTAAGTTTGCAAAATGAAGAGGATTATATTTATTATTTGTGGTGCAGAGATGTTGCTGGAAATGAAGATTCAGCAAAAGTCGAATTCCACACAACAACACCTGAACTAATCATAGAAGATGCTCAACCAAATGGAAAAACATTCTATACTGGCTCAGTTACTTTAGAAGTTAAAACATCTGGTGGAATAAAAGGAAATGGAGACACAACATGTAGGTATGAAGGAGATTTAAATGGTTACATTAACGATGATAAGGAAATTTCCAATGATATAACAATACATAAAAAAGAACTTCCTTTAATCGCAACTGGAACTACCTATAACCTAAATATTATATGTACAGATCAATATAGAACAGAAGAAACTCCAATTTCATTTACAGTTAATTACGAAGCATATCCTCAAATTATTAGAGTATACAGAATACAAAACCAGAACTTATTGAATATTGTTTTAAATAATCCCGCAGAATGTCATTATTCAACTACAGAGCCAGGATTTGATTATGAAACAAGCAATAAAATGGTTGACCTTGGAAATGCTGGAACATTAAAACAAGTACAAATTAACTCAGATGTTATCTATATCAAATGTAAAGATGATAGGACTGATAAATTTGGACCACCTTCAGGAGTCTATAGAATTTATCCTTAGAAAATACGAATAGAAAGACTTAAATACTATTCGTTATTATTATAACGATATGGTTATAAAATTAACAATATTAAACATCCTAGAACCTTTTTTATCAAATCCAAAAGAAGCATTGCATCTTTCTCAACTTTCTAAAGAGCTTAAGGAACCACATCCAACGTTGAGGCAGCATTTTAATTATCTTGAGAAGTTAGGAATAGTTAAAAAAGAAATTAAAGGAAGACTAACACTCTATTCCCTTAATTTTAATAATCCAAACTTAATTCAATATCTTTTTATTGCAGAAAAATTCAAACTTATAAAAAGTCTGGAAAGTAATTTATTGCTTAAGGAATTGGCATTTTATTTAAATAATTATGATTATAAAAATAAATATTTAGTCTTCGGGTCTTTTGTCGATGACTACAAAAATGCAAACGACTTGGATTTAATTGTTGTGGGGGAAATCGAGGAGAACAAGTTAAATGATTTCTCTAAAAAATATGATCTTAAGGTACACCCGATACAAGTTAATTCAATGGAAAAAATCTCAAACTCATTAAAAAACGAAATTTTAAAAAGACATTTAATAATCAACTCAACAGAAGAATTTTTGAGGTGGCTATATGGTTGAACTTAAATGGTGCAAAAATCAAAAAAAAGGTATTAAACTAATTCAACCCAACGAAAATTTATGCAAAGAATATATTCAAACTGCAGAAGAAACTTTAGATGTTTTAAGAATAATAAAAAACAAATCAAATGTTTGGCTGGCTACAACAAAATATTATTGTGAGTACTTTGCAATTTATGCTCTTCTAATGAAGATTGGGGTTAAATCAGAGATTCATGAATGCACAATCAAATTATCAGAACTTTTGGAAAAAGAGAGAATCATACCGGAAGGTTATTCGAGCATCTTATTAAGGGATAAGCAGTTAAGAATCGATAACCAATACTATTTAAAGAATAAAGAGGTTGTAATCAATTATTCACAAATCGTCCAGTATGTTTTAAAGATAAAAGATATTATTAATAAACTCTCAAGCGATGAGATAAATAAAATGAGAAGAATTATTATGAGGAGATGATATGAAAAAAGCCCAATTAATGGCCCACCCACTTTATTATGTTTTTGTTTTAATCGTTGTTGTACTAATTTTAATTTTCGGAATGGATATAATCGGCAAATTAAAAAATACGCAAGAAAAATCTAAATTTGTTGAATTTAAAATTGATTTTGAAAATAATGTCGATAATGTTTATTTGAAAAATCCAGGAACAAAAATTTCTTATGAACTTTCTCTTCCCATAGATGTTAAAGAGGTTTGTTTTAATGACAACGGAGAAGTTAAAGCTAGTTCTGAATATTTTCAAACATTTTACGTCGATAAATTAAGAACATCTGTTAACTGTATAACTGTAAAAAATAACATCTTAAAATTCACATTAGAAAATAAAATTGTTGATGGAGAAACAATAGTCGAGATATCATGAAAGCTCAATCAGAATTAAATTGGGTATTTATCTTAGTCGCAGGAATAATTATATTTGCTTTCTTCGTTGGTTTTGCGTTTAAATATAAAACATTACAAGAAGAAAAAACTTCTATACAATTGCTAAATACATTAGATAATACTTTAACAAGTTTAAAAACATCGCCTTATACAACTTATGATGAAATAAACCTTCCAGTTAATTTTAAAGTTACATGCGATAATATTAAAATTGGCGATCAAAGCTTTAAAACAAAAAATTTATTATTTTCTCAAGGTGATCTCAATGATAAAATTATTATATACTATAAGGCATTTAAAGCTCCTTTTAAAATAACAGATTTTTACTTTATAGCTAACTCAAATGCAAATATCAATGTTTTCGCCCAAAATCAAGCTTCAAGGAACTACATTGAAGCTATAAAAAATAACCTTCCAGAGAACTTAAATAATAGAATTACTCTAAATAATAATCCCAACTCTAAAATAGTTGGTGTTTCTGTCCAAGTAAATGAACAAGCTAACACTTTTGCTTTTAATAATAAAGAATACCCTCTTCATGAAGATTTAGTTCTAGCAGCAATATTTTCAGATGATTTTGACTGCGTATATTCTAACTTAAGAAAAGAAATGAATAAAGCAGTTGAAATATATCAAAACAAAGCATTAACTCTTAGGGGGTCAGGATGTAACTATGCTCAATTTATTCCATATCTAGATAAATTAAAAGAACAAGATCTTAGTTTTTCATCTTCAATCACAACCTTAAACAATGAGCTAGCTAGAAAAGGATGTCCGGTCTTATACTAAAATGAAAAAAGCAGAACTACAAATGCAAGAAACGATCTTGGTCATTTTCATAGTTACAATAATAATCGGTATGGGTTTATACACATTTTACCAATTCCAAATTAAATCCATAGAAGATTATAGGTATGAACTAGGGCAAAACAGAAATTTAATTTTACTATCAACTTTACAAAACTCACCAGAATTAAGTTATTCTTATTTGGGTGATGAAAAAAATGCTTTGGATACAATAAAACTACTTGATAACAACCTAAATGAACTTGGTCTTAAAGAAATAAATGTTAAGCTAATTTATCCAGAAAATGAGGATAAATTGTGTAGTAAAAATAACTATCCAAAATGCAACAAATACGTAGTGTATGAGAACAAACCAATTAAGGTTAATAGTGTTGAGATAATCTCTATTCCAATTTCATTATACTATCCTTATTCAGATGAGTATAAGGCAGGGGTTTTAGAACTTAAATCATACTCGTAAAATGAAGAAATCTCAAATTGAAACAATTGGATTAGTAGTTATTGTAGTTTTAATAGCCTTTATCTTAATTTTTGTACTACAAATTGCAAACAAACCTTCTAATACTAACTTAAACGATAGATATTTACAGTTAAACGCAGATAACCTAAGAAGCACTTTGCTAAAAACTAATCTTTGTAATAATGTAAACGTAAGAGATGAGATTCTAACATGTAATCAAAATTCTTTTACAACATGTAATAATATTAATTGTAATGAACTAAATAATATCATAAAAAAAATAATTGAAGATTCTTTAAACGTTACAAGAAATTATAAATTTGAAGTAGGAAATATTTTATTAGAAAAGGGAAGTTGTAAAAATGTTTATGCAGCTTCTTCTGAACCAATTCCTTATTCTAACCTTAAAATAACATTTGAGATATGTTAAATTTACCCTCGATAAACTTAAAGTAGACTTAAACATAAGTGTCAAAAGACTTTTTTAATTATAAGGCTTAAAACTTAAAAATTTTCAATATTTAACATTATCTTATACTCTAAACCAGAGAAAAGTTTATAAACCAATTAATTCTATTAAATTCTAAGATATTTGATATTAATCATATCAAAAATATCTCAGAAAAAAACAAAAAATAAAACACAAAATGGAGGTGTTTTGTAAATGCAAAAAATAAAGAGTATGATTAAAAAAATAGGTGCTATTTCTGTTGGTGCAGCTATGCTTGGTGCAACTGTTACAGGTGCATTGGCAGCTGGTTTAAATGATTATCCTGCGCCATTTGTTGATACAACAGCAAGAACATATGATTATTTAATGGTTTTAGGAGCAGACTCCAAAGTTGATGATACAATTGGAGCGATAGACATTGCAGCTGGTTTAAGCGCAACAAAAGTTCCTGGAACTAGTGGCGGTAGCGGAACAGTAAGTGTTGCTGGAGGGGTTTCAGAAGATATTCCTTTAGGAAGCAATATTGCTGAGAAAAACCAACTTGAAAAAGATATTACAGATTCAGATGTAAGCAGTTTACTAGATGGAACTGTTAACTTTCAAGGTTCTGATTATGATGTAAGTGAACATTTTGAACTTGGTGTGTTTAACTTAAACAATGTAAGTGTAGAAACAGGCTTAACAGCTACAGATGATGATTATGCAGACAACGTTGTCATGGAAGTTGTTACAGATGCTGTAAAATACTACTATGCTTTTGATGAGACAGTCCAAGTTAATAAGACCAAATCAAGTGATGCTTTAGAGATAAAATTTCTTGGAAAGACTTTAAAGATAACAACAATTGACGCAGCTAACAAATTCACAGCTACTGTTGGAGCAGAATACTATCTACAAGTAGGAGACACCGTAACTGTAGAAGGTAAAGAAGTAAAATTAGTAGATGTTGGTAGTGGTGGAAGCGTTATTATAAGTGTTGGTGGAGTACAAGATGTTATTACAGCTGATGCTACAAAAACAATTAATGGTGTTGAAATTAAAAACGATGATACATTCTACACAACAAAAACAGACGCGAAGTCAGCATCTTGGTTGGTTGCTGGCGGAGATGCAGTAGAAACTTACTTAGATGGAGATGCATTTATTGGAGAAGATACAGATGATCCAACCTGGATTTGGGACATTGGAAATCTAAATTCAAATGCAGCTACAACTGTAAGTAATGCGGTAACAGCAGAAATCAATGCGTCTAACTCAGGACCATCATTAGGTATAGAATTAGACCACAATTACAGGGATGGAAGTGACCAAGATGCCATAGGAATTGGAGAATGTCTTGATCTACCAAACAATTACTTAAGTATTTGTTTAGACAGTTTAACTGTTACAGGTGATGACCAATACATGTCTTTAACTTTTGAGTTACTTGAAGGAATTGATTTAACTTCAGATTCAAAAGTACCTGGTTTAGCAAACGCTAACGTAGTACATGTTAAGGCTGGAAAAGACGATGGTATTAAATTACTTAGCAGTGGAGCTGGACTTAGCAACATAAGTGCTAACAAAGACACCAAAGAATTGTGGTTAACTGGAGATGAAGTCTTCTATCAAGATAAAGATTCAAGAAAGAAGACATTTGCAGGAAACGCAACAAGTGGAGTAGCCTTTGGTCAACTTATCCTTGATGACACAAAATCAACTAACTTGCAATTAAATAGAACAAATACAGATCTTGGTCACCCAAGCACCAATGCAAGTGCCACTGAAATATGGACTTTAAATATAGAGGCCATCGGAGATACCACAGATGATTTAGCAGCCAACGTTGATTCAATAAATACTTTCTGGGAAAATGGAAGTAGAAACATTGTTAATCTTGGTGCAACTAAATCAAGCGAAGAAGCTGGAGAAGTTCAATGGGAAGGAACAAACATTGGAACTAAAGACGAAAACCACAGGTCAAGATATGGTGTTATTATAGAAGACCCTAAGAGTAATGGTGCAAGTGATCGTGTAGAATTCATGATTCCTTCAGACCAAGTTCAAGCTAACGTTGTAATTAAAGGCGTTGCTGGAGCAGTCTCTGGTGGATCTGGCGGAACTGGAAGTGCAATCTCAACATATGCAGGTAAAGGTCCTGGTGCAGTCAAGGATACAGAAGTAAGTAATCCAAGCGACCACAACTTAATCTTAGTTGGAGGTCCTGCTGTAAACAGACTAAGTGCACAATATCTAGGATTAGAATATCCAGCATATGGTGCAGCATCTGGATTAAGTGCTGGAGAAGCCATGATCAGCTTAAAAACTAACGCAGATAATGTTGCTTTAGTTGTAGCTGGATGGGAAGGCACTGATACTCAGAGAGCAGCAAGAGTATTAGGAGATTACAGCGCATACACTTTAACTGGCAATGAAGTTAAAGTTACAGGTACAACCTCAAGTCCAACTGTTGTTAGTTCAAGCTAATTAGCTTAAACTACTTTTTTCTTTTTTTCTTTTATTTTTTAATTCTCCTCGATAGAACTATATTATTTTGAAGAAATTTATCTTAACAAAACCTTTTTAAGATAGCTGTTTTTAATATCTTTATGAAAAGAGCTAAACTTTTTATGGCTATTTTTATTATAGTAATAATGGTTTCTAGCGTTATCGGATTTGTTTCTTTAGATAAAAAGAATAATACTCAAAATTATGATTATGATGGATATACATTTAATTTAGATGCAAATGGAAAGTACTTTGTTAATATCAATGATAAAACCTTTATCTTTGATTATCCTCCAGGAGACTTAAGCAGTATAACTCTTCCTAACTTTAACTTAGGAAACAGCAAATATTACATTTTAATTAACTTTCTAGAAAAAGATGAGAATATGGACTATTCTTTAAATAAGCTAGAATATAACCTAAATACTGCAGGAATAAGACCTGTTCTTTCATGTATTAATGAAGAAGGTTGTCCTTCAGATGTTCCAATAAAAGACTGTAGCGAGGATTCCTTCTACTTTACAAAAGGAAATACAAGTAGGATATACTTAAAAGATAAATGTATTGTAATTGAAGGAAGTTCTACTGAAATGGTTAAACTTGTGGATAAAATAGACTTAAAAGTAGCAGGAATAGAATGAATAATTCAAGAAGAATCGGAGTTCTTGTAATAATATTAATAATTATTGCTATATCTTTAATGTTAATTCTTCCTATTCTAAATCTAAAATATACTTACACAAATGAAGCTGGAGAAAGTTTCGAATTTGTAAAGTCTCCTATTGGAGATATAACAATGCACGTTTTAACAACTTATGTAACTTATCGAGGAGATATTAGCGATTATCAATATACAATTCCATTGAGAAATGGTCCTAAATCTCTAGAAGACATTAGTGTTGTAAAAGGAATTAACCCGGTTATCTTAAATAAAAAATATGTTTATATTACTTTAAACCCGGATCATAATAGCCAAGCTGTTTTAGCTAGTATTGAAATAGCAAAAGTTATTGGAACAGCTGATTATGGTATTTTTAAGATACCTACAAAAGGAGCTTTTAGTTATCCGGTTAATAATACAAATTCTACAGAAACTCCGATAATAACTTGTAAAAATGCGAATAAAGATATTGGAACAGCTGATTATGGTATTTTTAAGATACCTACAAAAGGAGCTTTTAGTTATCCGGTTAATAATACAAATTCTACAGAAACTCCGATAATAACTTGTAAAAATGCTAATGCCGAAATCGGCGTTATAGAATTAAGGCTGGGAAACGAGAACAAAATATACTCTAGTAAAGAATGTGTTATCCTAGAAGCGAAAGATGAAGAATCATTGATTAGAGTTGCTGATCGTTTTGTTTATAATCTTCTTGGTGTTATGTAAACTTTTATAAATGTAAATTAATCTTAAATTCTATGCCACGGTCGCATAATCTGGTAGTGCACCAGCCTTGAGCATTTTTAAGAAAGCTGTTAAGAAAGCTGGCGCCCGCAAGGGCTTCTCGGTTCAAATCCGAGCCGTGGCGTGATGTTTTTTAAAAGTGGTAACAAAATAGAAAGATTTAAAAAGGCTAAATTATTTCTGAATGTTATGATAACTAAAGATGTATCTAAAAAGGTGGATAAAGAATATAACGAAATAGCATCTAAATATCCAGCTAGTCGTGAAAGAATTAGCAAAGAAAGTTTATTATGGTTTCAAAATTTAAAAAACGGCTTAATAGAAAAAATAAAAAATAGTGAAAGTAAATTAAAAGAAGCTTATAAATGGAGATTAACTCTTATTGCCCAAGATTTTTCTGATGCTGTCGACTTGGTAAATGAAGTTTGGCCTATAAGTAATATATACAAACCTTCTATGTCTTTAATTTCTTATATTCCATTTACTTCTGAATATTGCAAACGTAAAGAAGTTGAAAAAAATAGAGAAGAACTTAAAAGACAATCACAAATAGTTCCAGATTTCGAAAGAGAATTGCAGGATATTAGAAAATATATTAAATATAAAACATTATCAGAT
>Ga0209541_10005310_pt1 | contig 22552 bp, 23 predicted proteins | sample RifCSPlowO2_01_FD_184027 | JGI IMG/M metagenome (GOLD analysis project Ga0209541, IMG submission 184027) | Groundwater microbial communities from Rifle, Colorado - Rifle CSP2_plank lowO2_0.1 (SPAdes) (version 2) | ecosystem: Environmental > Aquatic > Deep subsurface > Groundwater | place...
AATTTCTATTTTCTCTTGCAAAACTAATTCCCTTTTGAACTACTCTTTCAAGTCCCATCTTTTCATTTAGATTGGTTGGATTATTTTTAAATCTTTTTGTCTAGTAAATTAAAAACTACAAATGCGCCATATTTATATAGAAGTGTATTTCCTTAACCGAAATGCTGACAGAAAAACAATACCAACAAATAAAAGAAGAGCTGGATAATTGTAAAAATCCATTATTTTTCTTTGATGACGATCCTGATGGATTATGTGCATTTTTGTTATTATACAGATATATTAAAGAGGGTCATGGTTTTGTTGTAAAAACACATCCAAAGCTGGATATAAGGTCTGCACCTAAAATAGAGCAGTTTGAAGCTGATAAAGTCTTTGTCTTAGATGTTGCATTGGTCGACCAAGATTTTATAGATGCTTGTAAAGTTCCATTGATATGGGTAGATCATCACGGGCCCTATGAAAGGAGTAATGTGAAATATTTTAATCCAAGGCTGGCAAAAAAAGATGGCAACATACCAACAACTTATATGTGCTATAAGGTTGTTAACCATGATTTATGGATTGCGATGTTAGGCTGCATAGCTGATTATTACATGCCTGATTTTGTAGATGAATTTAAAAAAGCTTATCCTGATTTAATGAATGACGAAAAAGAAGTAGATGAAATTTATTTTAATACTAAACTTGGCAGTTTAATAAAGATTTTTGCCTTTTCCCTAAAAGGAAAGACAAGTGATGTAATGAAAAATATGAAGATTTTAACAAGAATAGAAAGCCCTTATGAAATTCTTAATAAGGAAACATCCAAAGGCAGGTTTATATTCAAACATTATGAAAAAATAAATAAAATTTATGATGAATTATTGGAAGAGGGAATAAACCAGGCAACTGACGAAAAACTTCTTGTTTTTATCTATCCTGACGACAAAATGAGCCTTACTGGGGAATTGGCAAATGAATTGTTGTACAAATTTCCAGACAAAGTAATTATTGTCGGAAGAACTAAAAATGAAGAGGTTAAAATGAGCATAAGGAGCAAAAAAATCCAGATTCCTCTAATTCTTGAAAAAGCCCTTGCAGGCTTGGAGGGCTATGGCGGAGGCCATGAATTTGCCTGTGGCGCAAATGTAAATGTAAATGACTTTAAGGAGTTCGTTAAAAGGATTAGGAAAAGTGTATCTTAAACCCTCAGATTCTTATTAATCATATTCACTATAAAGTCTTTTTTGTCTTTAATGTCTCTTTTCATATATGTTTCGATATTGTCTTTTTTTATTTTAGAATTAAGTCTGGTTATCCTCTCATTTATTTTATTTAATCTGTTTATTACCATATTAAGCTTGCCTTCCATGCTTCTTGGAACTGAAACAACAAGGATTTTGTCAAATGTGTTGTTTAAGTAAAATAATTTGCTGCCGCCAAATGTTTTTTGTTCTTCGGTAACCATACTAACCAAGGTATGTTTGTCTTTTGGGTCCATGTGCAGGGACATTATCACTGCTTCCTTGTATGCTTTGTTGTTTATCAGGTTTAATTCTATTGTATCGTTACTTATGTTTACGTCATTGAGGAACTCCTTAAAAACCAGTTCGCTGTTTATATCCCTGAAAGCGATATACTCAATTGAATTTACGCCTCTATTAATATCAATATGAGAAATAAGATTCTTATAGGTAGAGTTATCTTCTAACTCCATACTTCACCCCCAATCAAGCTGTAGTGTCGAGTTTAGTATTTAAGGGTTTCGGTGTTTTTACAGTAAAATAATTAAATTTATAAAGAAATTGCCTATCGTTAACTCTTAATGCGTCGGTGGTCCAATGGCTAAGACAACGGCCTTCCAACAATCTTTTTTGCTCACGCAAAAAAGCTTGACCAAAAATGGAGTTGCTCCGCAACTCGAAGAAAGCCGTTTATCTGGGTTCGAACATCATTAATTTGAAAAATTATAGGTCGAAAGTCCCAGCCGACGCATTTTTATAAAAAATGAGACCCCAATTAAGCATAATAATCCCAACTTTTAATGAAGAAAGATATTTGCCTAAACTTCTAAACTCAATAAAAAAACAAAATTACAAAAATTATGAGATAATAGTAGCGGATAATAACTCAAAAGATAAGACGAGACAGATTGCAAGAGAGTATGGATGCAAGCTGACAGAAGGGGGATTGCCTCCAGTTGCAAGAAATAATGGTGCTAAGCTTGCAAAAGGAGACTTGTTGTTATTTCTGGATGCAGATGTAGTTTTGCCAAAAAACTTTTTAGAATCTTGCATAGATGAATTTAAAAAAAGAAAGTTAGATTCGGCAACATGCTTATTTAAATTAAAAGGGAATAAATTGATAGATAAAGTTATTCTTTTTGTGGGGAATGCTATTATATTTTCTGCACAGTATTTTGATCCTCATTGTACAGGCGCTTTTATATTATGCAAAAAAAGAATTTTTAACAAACTCGGTGGATTTAATGAAAGGCTTAAACAAGCAGAAGACCATGATTTTGTGAAAAGAAGTGTTAAAATCGGTAAGTTTGGGAGCTTAAAAAAAAGTCTATTTCTTTCTATGAGAAGATTTGAAAAAGAAGGAAGAGCTAATGTTTTGAAAAAATATTTTAAGAGCGAAGTTTATCGAAAAATAAAAGGGGAAATAGATAGTGATATATTTGAATATGAATATGGAAAATTCTAAATATAGAGTAAGAAAAACTGCTTTTAATAAATTATTAATTAGAATACTAATACCTCTTTACTGCAAGTTTGGTTTAAATAAACTTAATGTAAAAATAAAAGAAATTGTTGGCAAAATTCCAGATAGGGGTGGTGTGCTAATTGCATCACATCACGAAGAAGATGCCGATCCTTTTGTAATAAAAAAGGTTATAAAAAGGAGGCTGAATTGGGTTGCAGCAACAAAATTTCGTGGTAAAAGTATATTTGAATATAAATTATTTAAGAAGTTACTAGACAGGTTAGGAATAATATCAATTGACCCAAAAAATCCGAAAAGAAATAAAGGCTTATTTGATTATATAACATATTTGCTTGAGATTGGAGAGGCAGTAGTTATTTTTCCAGAAGGAAATCTGCGTTCAGAGAGAAACAACAAAAGGCTCGGTAAAGCAAAAGATGGAATAATCAGGATTGCGCAGTTTGCCCAAAAGACAATTGGAAAGAAGATTCCAATATATCCTTTGGGGCTTGAGTACAGAAAGAAAGATAGAATAACTAATGCTTATGTAAGAATAGGAAATCCCTTTTATGTTAGCAATAAAGAAGATCCAAAAAAGGCCATGCTAAAGCTTATTAAGGAGATCGCAATTTTATCAAATATAAAGTTTAATTAAAATGGAAACTCTCTTAATATTCATCTGGATATGGGCTGCTATGATAGCAAACGGATTCTGGGAAGCCTATGTAGAAGGGAAGCATGCATGGGACGAAGGAAAATTTGGCTGGAAAGTAAGGACAAAGAAGCATGTATGGCTGACTGCATACCATTTCTGGTTATTTTTGGTTATGTGGCCTTTGCTAATAACCTTGCCATTAGTAATCTTTGGCTTCGACCTAAAACTTTTTGGCGTATTGTTAAGTGCATATTTCAGCGGGCTTGTCGTAGAAGATTTAACTTGGTTTATGGTAAACCCTGTTTTCAGCCTTAAACACTTTAATTCGGACTATGTTAAATGGTATCCTTGGATCAAAATTGGAAAAATTGAAATCCCATTATATTATATACCTGCTATATCTGTAGCTCTGCTGTTCTGGTATATATTATGGAAATAATAAAATGCTTAGTATAATAATTCCAACTTTAAATGAAGAGCATTATCTTCCAAAATTATTAGATTCAATTAAAAGGCAAACCTTTAAAGATTACGAAGTGATAATAGTTGATAGCAATTCAGAAGACCGGACAAAAAAAGTTGCAAATAGCTACAAAAAAAAGATCAAATATCTAAAATTTATCCAAAAAAACAAAAGAAACATCTCCTATCAAAGAAATAAAGGAGTAGAATTAGCAAAAGGCTCTATACTTATTTTCTTAGATGCAGATGGCATATTGCCATCTAAATTTCTAGAAGAAATTCTAAAAGGTTTAAAAAAGAAAAAATTGGATATAGCAGCTGTATGCCTAATCCCAATAAGTAAAAATATAATTGACAAATTTTTATATATAATTGCTAATTCTTTTTTCTTTGCTTTTCAAAAAATATTTCCGCATTGTGCAGGCAACTGTATTATAGCAAAAAAAGAGGTGCATAAAAAAATAAAAGGATTTAAAGAGGATATTAAACTGGGAGAAGACCATAATTATGCAAAAAGGGCAGCAAAACATTTTAAATTTGGAGTGTTAAGCACAAAAATGTACATATCTAACAGAAGGTACATACAAGACGGAAGACTAATCACTAGTTTAAAATATTTTATAGCATTCTTCCACAGGCTATTTCTTGGAGAGATAAAGAGTGATATATTCGGGTATAAGTTCGGGCATTATAAACAAAAATAAAGAAAAAATAAATAAAAATAAGACATATATTCCTAATAAAATCTAAATCTTCAAACTAACTACCTGGCTTATGCCATGCTCATTCATAGATACTCCATAAAGGCTTTCTGCTTCTGATATTACTGCATCATTATGGCTCATAATTAGGTACTGGGCATTATCTGAATATTTTCTTATAAGCTTTGCAAATTTCTCTGAATTATGCTTATCAAGGGCAGCATCAACTTCATCCAAAACATAGAAAGAAGCCGGCTCATGCTCCTGTATAGCGAAGATAAAGGCCAAAGCAGTCATTGTCTTTTCTCCTCCAGATAAGCTTCTTATATCCAAGAATTTGCTTCCGGTTATCTTGACATTGATCCTTACTCCGGCTTCAAAAGGATTTTCCTCGTTTTCAATTACTAAGTTAGCTTCCCCTTTTGTAGTAAGCATTGAAAAGAATTTCTTAAATTTCTCATTAACAATATCAAATACTTTCATAAATAGCTCTTTTTTCTTACCCTCTATTTCCTGCATCATCTTGAGAACATCTTCCTTTTCTTTGCCCAGCATATCTTTCTTTTTGACCAATTCATTGTACTGCTTTTCTACCTCTTCGTAAATTTCCAATGCCCTCATATTAACAGAGCCTATTTGTTCGCGGAGATTTTCAAATTTTTTGATCTCATTTTTAAGTTGATCCTCATTCTTACTTAGCTCTAGTTTAACACCTTCATATTGCTGGAACTCTAAGTTTAGTCCAGAAAGTATTGACTCTATTTCTGCCAACTTTAAGGACAAAGTGTTAGCCCTTACCTCAACTTTCCTGCTTTCATCCAACCTGTTGTTTATTGCACCTTCATTTTTCTGTATTTCCTGGTCAATTTTGGACATTTTATGGAATAACCCTTTAAATTTTGCATAAAAATCCTGGGCCATCTCCTCTTTTTTCTTCAATTCTACATCTTTTTCCTTGAGCACATCTATCAAATTTTTTAATTCACCATTAAATTCAATTTCCTCTTTCTCAAGCTGCCTGATTATTTTCTCTGTTTTTTCCAGCTCATTTTTATAGACGCTTTCAGACTGGCTGTCAATATTCTTTATTTCCGAATCAACCCTTATTATGCTTTCATCCAGCTCCTTTAATTTTTCTTCAAATGCATTCAGCTCTGCTAATAACGTTGGATTCCTTAATTGGGAGATACTGGACCTTAATTTCTGCTTTTCTGTTTTTATCATTGCAAGCTCGCTGTTTAAAGAACCAATTTTTTCCTGAACAAGCTTTATTTTTTCGTCAATTTCTTTCTCATGCTTTTGCAAATTAGATTTTCTGTCTTCAGAGGCCTCAAGATCACTTGCTTCAAGGTGCAAGGACTTTTCTGTCTTTATTATCTCGCCTTCTAATGCAGCTTTTTTTGTCCTTAAGTTAGAGATTATCTCCTCATTTTCAATCCTTCTTTTTTCCAAAACATCTATTGTATTTTTCAGCTCTTTAATTTCATCTTCATATTTTTCAATGTCTTTTATAATATCCTCTTCCTTGAATCCCATGCTGTGCTTTCTTTTTAGCCTATAGCCGCCGTGCATTGCCCCGCTTTTTTCCGCAACATCGCCATCCAATGTGACATATTTTGCGCTGCCTATGCCAAGCCTTCTTGCAACATCTATATTGTCCACTATAACAGTATCTGCAAATATAAATTCAAAGATTTTTTTGAATTTGTTGTCAAAAGAAATCAGGTTTACAGCCAAGCCATAGCTTCCTTTTGACTTTGAGAGTTTTTTTATTTCTTCTTTTTGGGCATTCGGCTTTATTTTATTCAATGGAAAGAAGGTAACTACCCCTAATTTATTTTCCTTTAGGTATTTAATGCAGTCTGAGGCTATTTTGTCATCTTCAACAACAACCGCTTTAAGCTTCTGGCCAGCGGCAATCTCCAAGGCCAAAGAATATTTTGATTTGGCATTGCCAAGCTCTGCGACTGTGCCGTAAATTCCGGATTTTTTAAGTTCCAGAATCCTTTTGATTGCGACATCAGCATAGCTTATCTCTTTGGTGCTTAGCTCTCTTGCTTTTAATTTTGCAAGCTCCTCATTTGCGTTATAGATTTTTTTTCTGGCATTTGCAAGCTGGGCAGCTGAAGTTGAGTCTTCTTCAAGCTTTTTGTTAAGCTCTAAAGTGGAGCTTTTGAATTCATCCCTTTTATTCTTTACTTCTTCAATTTTTTTCTTATTCTCTTTTTCTACGTCCAGAACCTTATTTATCTGCGCATTTATAGTATTTATTTCATGGTCTAAGCTGTCTTTTTCCCTTATCAGGTTATGTTGCTGCTCCCTTACAGCCTGGACCTCTTTTTGCAGCTCTTCTGATTTTTTGTCAATATCCTCTATCTGCTTTTCTATATCACCAATATTATCAATCTTATTCTTTTCCCTGAAATCATGTAGTTTTTTTGTTATAAGGGCTTTTTCCTTGGTTTTTGAGGAAATATCCTTCTGCATATTTTCCTTTTCTGTTTCAAGCTCCTTTATCTTTTCCTCAGTTTCCTTAATGCTGTTTTTCAGATCAATTTTCCTCTGGCTTATTTTTGTTAGCTCATTCTTTATTGTCTCTATCCTGGAATTTTTTTTAGTAATGTCTATCTTTAAAGCCTCTACTTCCTTGTTAAGGTTTACCTGCTCTACCTCGCCTTTCTGCTCTATCTCTTTGGTTATCTGCTCTATCTGGCTTCTTTTTTCTTCATTTAGGCTTCTTAAATTCTGAATTTTTCCATTTACTTGGTTTAGCTCGTTATTTGTTTCTTCCAATTTTTTCTGTAATTCATTTTTTTCCTTTTCCTTGCTATCAATCTGCAGCTTTAGGTAAGAAGCCTTGTTTTGCTTTATCCTGTCATTCATATCTTTGTATTTTAGCGCCTGGTCGCGGTCTTTTTTCAGCTCTTTAAGGTAAGTGTTTCTTTCTGTAAGGACTATCTCTGTTTCCTTAAGCCTTTCATCAACTTTCTGCAGCTCTAATAAGGCTTTGTGCTTTTTTTCCTCATAAACTGAAATTCCTGCTATTTCTCCTATTAACTCTCTTCTTTGGTCGGGATGCATCTCGACAAATTTTACTATGTCTCCCTGCAGGATTATATTGTAGCCCTCAGGATTTATCTTTGCAATTGACAACAGGTCTAAAATTTCCTGCCTTGTCCTTGCTTGATCATTTATCTTGTATACTGACTGGCCATTCTGCCTTACAATTCTTGTAATCTTTACTTCATTGTCTTCTGTGGGGAATGTTTTTTTGCTGTTGTCAAAGAAAATTGAAACTTCTCCTTGCTTGGCTGGTTTTTTTAATTTGCCTCCATTATAAATTAAATTGGAAGATTTTTCAGCCCTTAATGATTTTGATGAGCTTTTTCCCAAAACAAAGCACAATGCGTCTAAAATATTAGATTTTCCAGAGCCATTAGGCCCCAAAATGCAATTATAATTTCCATTAAGAAGAATCTCGGTATGCTTGGCAAAGCTCTTGAAGCCGTTCATTACAATCCTGTTTATCTTTGTCCCTTTCTGCTCTTCTACTGCAACCTGCTGCTGCGTTTGCTCTCCCATAGGGATAAAACCACATATAATCCATATATAAAGGTTTTTAATTTTTATTTTCTACAACAACATTTTTAAACACCTATTTTTTCTTTCTGTCTAGGTGGTTAAATTCAGTAAAATAATTGTAACTTCAGCGTTACCCTATGCTAATGGGCCAATCCACATAGGGCATCTAGTAGAGTATATTCAGACAGACATATTTGTAAGATTCTTAAGGCTTATAGGCAAAGATGTTGTTTATTGCTGTGCTGATGACACCCATGGGGCTCCTATTGAAATAAAAGCTCAGGAATTAGGAATTAAACCAGAAGAATTGATTGCTAAGTTCTTTAAAGAGCACCAGGAAGATTTTAAAAGCTTCTATATACAATTTGACAGCTATTACACAACAAACAGCAAGGAAAACAAGTATTTTTCTGACCTGTTTTTTGAAAGGCTTAATAAGAAAGGATTTATCTATAAAAAAGAAATTGAAGTTACTTATTGCAATTACTGCAAAAGGACTTTACCAGATAGATATGTTAAGGGTAAATGCCCGAAATGTAAAGCTTCTGACCAGTATGGTGATGTTTGTGAAGTCTGCAATGCTACATATAAAACAGTTGATTTAATAGACCCTTATTGCGTAATATGCAAAAACAAGCCAGTAAGAAAGTGTGAAGACCATTATTTTTTCAAATTAAGCGCCTTTTCTAGAAAATTGGAAAAATGGATTAAAGATAATAAAAATTTGCAGGAAGAGACAAAAAACTTTGTCCTTAACTGGATTAAGGAAGGCCTGGAAGATTGGAATGTTAGCAGAGACGGTCCTTATTTTGGATTTAAGATTCCTGGAGAAGAAAATAAATACTATTATGTCTGGCTGGATGCTCCAATTGGTTATATAGCCAGCTTTGCAAATTACTTAAAAAAGGATGTAAAAAAAGCTGAAAAAGAATGGAATAAAAGCAAAATAATCCATATTATTGGAAAGGATATAATTTATTTTCACTTTCTTTTCTGGCCCGCTATGCTGGAAGCTGCAGATTTTAAATTACCTGAAGATATTATAGTTCATGGATTTTTGACTGTAAACAATGAGAAGATGTCTAAGTCAAGAGGCACATTTTTTACTGCAAAAGACTTTTTGCAAAAATATGATGCAGAGCATTTAAGATATTACTATGGAAATGTTTTGTCAAAAAAGCTTGCAGATATTGACCTAAACTTTGACGAATTTAAGGATAGGGTAAACAATGAGCTAGTTGGAAACCTGGGAAATTTCTGCTATAGAATAATAAGTTTTGTCAATAAGAATTTTAATGGAGAAATAAAAAATATTGACAATAATAAAAAAATAATTGACGAAATCAACAAAAAAATTGAAAAAATTAAAAAATATTATGAAGAATATAATTTTAATTTTGCAGTCAATGAAACTTTATTGGTCTCGGACATTGGAAATAAGTATTTCCAGCAAAATGAACCATGGGCTTTGATTAAGAAAGATAAAGACAAAGTGCAGGAAATTTGTGGTTTATGTGTTAATATTGCTAAAAATTTGAGCATTTTGATACAACCAGTTTTGCCAAAATTTTCTGAGGAATTGCAAAAACAATTAAATTTAAAGGTTTTAAAATGGAAAGACATTGGTTTTGATCTGAAAAATCATAAAATTGGAAAAGAAAGATTATTGGTAAGGAAAATTGAAGAAACTGAAGAAAAATTATTTCCATTAAACCTAAAAGTTGCAGAAATTATTGAAGTTAAAGCTCATCCAAATGCTGACAAGCTATATATTTTACAAGTGAATGTTGGAAAAGAGAAAAGGCAGCTTGTTGCAGGGCTGAAAGAATTTTACTCTAAGGAGGAATTAAAAGGCAAAAAAATAATCATTGTTGCTAACTTAAAATATGCGAAATTAAGGGGCATAGAAAGCCAGGGAATGCTATTGGCAGCAGAAGATAATAAAGGAAATGTAGGATTATTGACAGTTAAGCAATCAGAATCAGGAACTGAAGTTAAATTTGGCAATTTAAAAAATTCCAATAAAGAAATAAATTTTGAAAACTTCCAGAAAATAAATATTGAAGCTAAGGATAGAAAAGTTTATTTTAACAATTTAGAATTAAAAACAGAAAAAGAAACTGTTTCTATTGAGAAGGTTAAGGAAGGGAAGGTTAGATAGTTTTTTACTGATTTTTACATTTGTATATAAATAAAATATTAAAACTTTCGGTTTTTAGGTCGAAAAAACCAAAACAAATATATACTTTTAATTTTTACCTAGAAGCATCTGCTTGTCTTTCTACTTCAAACTTTTTTGATATCGCATTTGAAGCTGCATTTAACCTGTAAGCGTTAATAATCTCTTCTGCCAAGGTGTCTTCTATTGATTTTTTTGAGTTAAAGGATTTGTGGTAAGCACCCTGAGCCATATTTCTTAAAGTCAAATCTACTCTTCTTTGTGGTGCGCATTCAACTGCTTTAGGATACCTGGCACCACCATATTCAATAGTTATTATTTCTTCACGTTGAGCAGCATTCTCTAAAGCTTTTACAAAAACCTTTATCGGATTTTCTTTAGTTTGCTTTTCTATTGAAGCCAAAACATCTTCTACAATAGAGTAAGCTTTATTTGCTTTGCCAGTTATATGATAGCTTGTCTTAAAATGCTTCTTGGTTTTATGACCTGGTATCATAATCTTATTGATTAATCTTTCAATTATGAAAACCTTGCTTTTATGGAACCTACTCTTTGCATACCTTGCACCGGTTTTAGGAACAATTCTCGGATTAAGATTAATATAATCTTTTAATCCAGGATCATCTATCTTAATCCCTTCTGTACCCCATCTGTTAAAAGCTTTTATTTCAGTTGACATTTTAGAATTATTTTCTAGCTTTCTCTATTATCCCTTTTAATAATGCGTCCAAACTTTGATCATTAACCTTGATAACTTGCCACCTAACCCCTGGTAGGTCTCCTTTGCTCTTTCCCATTGCTCCCCCAATGCATTCGACCATAACTTTGTCATGTTCATCAATAAGCTTTGTTGCTCCATCTCCTGGACAAAAAGCAGTTACTTGCCTTCCATTCTTAATTAGCTGTATCCTTACGCATTTTCTCATTGCAGAGTTTGGCTGTTTAGCTTCTAGTTGTACTTTTTCTAAGACAATTCCTTCTGCCTGAGAAGCACCTTCTAAAGGGTCAGATTTGGCTTTTAGTCTTCTAACTCTTCTTACAAACCATTTATTAGACCATCTAGCCTTGTGTCTTCTATCCTTAAGCTTCTTTCCAGCATTTAATCCTCGACTTTTCTTACCCATATAGGTTTTAGAAATAAATGCCTATTTTTAAATGTTGCGTATTCACAAGTTTATACTAATTCTCTTATTTCGTCTAATATACTATTCCCAATAATCCGTTTATCTGCTAACTTTAGGTGCTTGACTTTCTTATTTTTGTCTACAATAAAGACTTCATTTGTTTCTGTGTCAAATCCTCTTTGAGATTTGCCTACATCATTCGCAACTACTAAATCAGCATTTGCACTTTTTAAAAGCCAATATGCCCTGTCAATTAACTCTTTATCACTTACTTTGTATTCTGCCTTAAAGCCAACTAAAAATATATTTTTTTTTATTTTCTTAATCCGCTCAAATATCTTTGTTGTCGGAGTTAGTTCTAAATGCATGTTTTTATTGCTTTTAATCTTTGTATTATTCTTATTATTAACAGTAAAATCAGAAACAGCAGCAGCATGAATCATTGTATCGTTATTTTTCAGATTTTTTTTAATTTCGTCAAATAATTCTTTTACATTGTAAATTTTGATATCCCTAAAATTATATTGTGGCTCTATTGCATTAGCCCCTCTGATTAAAGTTACACCAGCTCCCCGCAAATAAGCTTCTTCTGCAATATAAACGCCCATTTTTCCAGAGCTTTTGTTTGTGATGACCCTTACAGGATCAATTTCTTCTGATGTTGCGCCTGCTGTTACAAGAATCCTTTTTCCTTCTAAATCATTTCTCCTTTGAATTGTTGTTTTTATTCTTTCAGTTATTTTGTCCAAATTTGCCAATCTGCCAACGCCTTCATAGCCGCATGCCAATATTCCTTTTTCAGGCTCAACAAACTCGTATCTTAATTTTTTCAGTTTTTTGACATTCTCCTGCACAATTAGGTTTTTCCACATCTTGGAATTCATTGCAGGGCATATAATGACCGGAGCATTTGTTGCCATTATTGTCGTACTTAACAAATCATCAGCAATGCCATTTGCAATTTTTCCAATTATATTTGCAGTTGCAGGGCATATCAGAAATAAGTCTGCTTTGTCTGCTAGGCTTATATGTTTAATCGGCTCGTCTTTTTTCAAATAACCAATGTAATTTACATTTTTATTAAATAGTTCTATTAAAACTTTATTTCCACTTTCTTTTTCAAAATCTTTTATGTCAACTAAATTAGTTGTATTTTTAGTCATGATTATATCTACATTAAAATTCAATTCTCTTAGTTTTTTAATTAGCTCTAGAACTTTGTAGCAGGCAATGCTGCTTGTTACTCCTATTACAATGGCTTTGTTCATAATAGAAAGAAAAGAAATATGGTTTATAAAGATTTGTTTAATTAATGAAAGCTATGCTCATCTTTTGGAAAACTATTTTCTTTTACGTCTTTGATGTAATTTCCAAAAGCAGTTTTCATTTCTTTCCCAAACTCGGCATACCTTTTCACAAATTTCGGGCTTAATTTGTCATACAATCCTAAAATATCGTTAGAAACCAAAACCTGGCCATCGCAATAAGGTCCTGCGCCAATGCCTATTGTTGGTATTGAAATTGTTTTAGTAATCTTTTTTGCTAATTGCATTGGAACGCACTCAAGAACAATGCTATAGCACCCTGATTCTTCAAGCTGCTTTGCTAAAGTGATTAGTTTATCCGCAGCTTCTTCAGTTTTGCCCTGAACTTTAAAATCAGTTACTGTTTGTGGTGTCAAGCCAATATGTCCCATAACATCAATTTTATTTTCTACAAGAAACTTTGCTATTTCTGGTTTATTTTCTATCTTTACATTATCTGCACCTGCTTCCAAGAATAATTTAGCATTTTTTAGTGCAGTTTCATTATCATTATAGCTATTAGCTGGCATATCGCTTACAATTAATGCCTTTTTTGCCCCTCTTGCAACAGCCCCTGTATGCCTTAACATGTCATCCATAGTAACATTTAAGGTATTCTCATAACCTAAAACAACCATTCCTAAGCTATCTCCCACTAAAATAAGGTCTATTCCAGCTTCATCTACCATCTTTGCTGTAAAGTAATCATACGCTGTTAACATAGCTATTTTTTCTTTTCCTTTCATTGATTTTATTTTATCAATTGCGGTTTTCTCTGATTTCATCTCATAAGCCCTCATTAAGGATATATTTAGGATTTTTCAACACATTTAAAAATTTATTTTTTCGAATTCAAGAATGTCCTTTTTTGTATTCAGCGGCTTCCAAAAACCCTCATGCCTAAATATCCTTAATCTAATTTTTGGAAAAACGTCATATTCAAGCATTCCTTTACTAGGCAAATGCTTTAAAATATCTGCTCTATTAAAAAGGTACCATCCGCAGCTTACCCAGTCTTTAAGCATTGGCTTTTCCTCAAATACTGCATAACCATTTTTTTCATGAATTCTCCCAAATTGCAGCTGAGGATGTGTTATGCAAATCGTATTTTCTTTTAGTTGTTGTAATTTTGATATGTCAATATCAGTAATGTCGTCACAGTTCAATACCACAACATGCTCTGCATCTGATTTCTCCAATGCTAATTTTAAGCCCCCTGCTGTTCCAAGAAGCTCTTTTTCAATAGTGTAATCAATAGGTTCATTTGGATAATTTGATTGAATAAGTTTAATTACTAAGTCAGCCTTATATCCTAATGCAAGAATTATCTTATTTATTCCTGACTTTAACAAATAATCAATTTGATGTGCAACAATTGGTTTTCCTTTTACAACTACCAATGCTTTTGGAAGATCACTTTCCATCCTGTTTCCTTTTCCACCTGCAATAATGACTGCGTCCATAATATTATAAGTCTATTTTTTTGCGCTTATTTAAATGTTTTTTGGATTGTCATCCTTATTTATTTTTCCTATAACTCCTGCAATAAGCAATGGAAATATCAATGTAGCGTCAGCAACTACTTTGACACGTTGCGCGTTAGGCTTTATCTTTGCCCAGCTTATGGCCTCTTCCTGGTTTCCTCCTGAATCAGAGCCGTCAAATTCCTGGGCTGTTGTTATGTAGATGCTGTATTCAAAGCCTTCCCTGAATATTGCTGAATTTAATAAGAAATGTTTTGCTATGCCTCCCCCCAGGATTATGCAACCAGCCTTATTTGTATTTTGCAATATTTTTGTAAGTGTAAAATTGTCTTTTGTAACATCTATTGCAAATTTTGGATTTTTTCTTTTAAAGAAAGTCGTTAAATCACCCATTGCACCGTCTGTTATGCCAGGGCAAAAAACAGGGATATTATTCTTTGCTGCCCAATAGACAAATGACTCTTTATAATTATTTTTTGTCAATTTGTGTTTTGGTATGAGATTACCCATTTCTCTTATAACTTCATAGGTGCATGGAATCCCATCAAATTCTTCCATTAGCTTTTTGAAAAAATCATTAAAGAATCTCTCAAAATATAGGTAGCGGTCCATAGGAGCTAAAATATTCCCTATACGGCCAATAGACTCATCTAATAAGAACTTTCCAGGTATTTCAAAACTTCCCAAATGAAAGGGCTTTATGCATTTGATAATATCTTCTTCTAAAGAGGCAGCAGTTGTTGTGATTCCATCAATAAGCTTATGCTTCACCAAATATGTTATTATTTCCCTATTGCCAGAGCTTATCATATTTCCTGTAAATGAAAGCCAGATACTAAGCTCATTTTTCTTTTTTTCCTCAAGCATTTTGGACATTATGCTAAAAGCCATGCCTAAATTAGAGCCCTGAAAACCCATATTTTTGTAAGTCTCTATAAATCTGTCAAAATCAAATTTACCTTCAAAATTATAGCCTTTAATTACTGGAAAATTATCCATATTCATATAACTCTTCAAATGCCCTTTCCATTTATTGTTTTTCATATAGATTGACATCAAAACCACCATTAATTATTTTTCAATACTTTTATTCCATTAATTTTCATTATCTTATTAAACATTAAATTTTTATTATTATTTTTCTATTTAATTATTTTCCATTGGAAATATTTTTTATTTGTCAAAAATTATTAGTTTTTTGTTTTCATTGTACTATTGAAATAAATTAAAATTAATAAAATAAAATTGTAGTTAATGGACTAATGAAATATAGAATTCCTTATGCGCCTGACCTGCGAACAGTGTCCATACCATAACTAACGCAATAAGGTTTATAAATATTCTTGTTTTGACATAACAAATGCTGATAGACATACACTGCCATCTGGATCATTTTTATTTTAAAGAGGACTTGGATAAGGTTATTGAAAATGCCAAAAAGGCAAATGTAAAGATAATTCTTGCTGCAGGGCTTAACCCCGAAACCAACAGGAAAGTTTTGGAAATAGCAAAAAAGTATGATATTGTCAAGGCTTCATTGGGAATGTATCCAATAAAAACATTACAAGAAGAGATAAAATCAGGAAATCTGCCATTAAAAGACAACATATTTGATTTAGATGAGGAAATCAATTTTATCAAAGAAAATAATAAAAAAATTACTGCAATTGGAGAAGTTGGGTTAGATTATTCTTTAACAAAAGATTTTGACCCACAGAAGAGTGTTTTTGAAAAAATAATTTCCCTGGCTGAAAAAATCAATAAGCCGGTAGTAGTGCACTCAAGAAAAGCAGAGTCAGACTGCATAGATATTCTGCAAAGCTCAAAATTAAAAAAAATAGTAATGCATTGCTTTTCAGGAAAAAAGTCCCTGGTTAGGAAAATAGTTGATAATGGCTGGTTCTTGACGATACCAACAAATATTGTAAAAAGCATGCAATTCCAGGAAAATGCAAAATTAGTCCCGATAACCCAGCTTTTCTGTGAAACAGATGCGCCTTTCCTAAGCCCCTATGCTGGAAAGAGAAACGAGCCCGCATTTGTTGCTGAATCTTACAAAAAAATTGCAGAAATAAAAGGAATGGAATTTAGTGAAGTTGTAAATAATATTTGGATGAATTGGCAGAAAGTATTTAGTTAATACTTTTATTATGAAATAATCACCTTCTGATTAACAGCAGTTATAAATCCACTTTTAGTGTCATTCAATGTTAGCCTAATATTCTTCTCCACATTCAGGTTTGTCCAGGTTTTTGGAACTAAATCTATGCTTCCTGTATGCTTGTCACCTGGTTTGATGCCAATGCTGTAGGTATATTGCCCTCTGCTTCTTGTTTCCCAGCTTTCATCTAATTCGCTGTCATAGGCATAAACGTTAACTACTGGAGTTAAAACTTTGTCCTTGTCATTATCAATGGTAAAAACAATATTGGTTATATAGCCTGTATCATTAAGATCCTCAGCCACGTTTTTATAAATATTGTCAATAGTTAATGTAATCTTTCCAGACAGCTGCTTAGCCCCTTCAGATGCTTTTTCTTCTTCAGGACTTTTCTCTTCCGCTTTCTCCTCAATCTTCTCAGTTTCAGTTGTCTTATTGTCCTCTTCACCAACAGTAACAGCAATAGGCTTCTCACTTTCCGCATCTGCATTTTTCCCATGATAAAAAGACAAATCAATTATAATATACAGAACTAAAACAGCAATTATTGCTATGTATGCAATCCTTTCGATACTATCAAGCTTTTTAGTTGGTACTTTTCCATGCTTCAGCATCTCTTCTGCCCTCTTTTTTTCTAAGGCTTCCTTTTCTTTTTTGTGCTTCTCCTTCAAGGTCCTTTCCGCTTCCCTGTACTTTTTTTTAAGAAGCTCTTCTTCACTAAGCTCTTTTTCAGCAAATTCGCTTCTTTTGCTTTCTCCTTTTACCTTAGTTTCAAAATCCTCAAAGATATCGTCATTATCGTCATTTGCCATTTTTAATAATTAAACTGCAATTTATATTTAAAAATATCGGATTTTCTTAATGTTTATAGAAAAATTTATATTCTTAGCTATGAAGGATAGTAAAAAAAGAGGTTAGTTCAAAATGAAAATATCAATAGACACAAAAGAGGACAGCCCTGAGGAATTAAAGAAACTCATTAAAATGCTTTCTTCCTTGGTTGGAGAAGAGGTCATGACTAATCAAGGCGACCTTTTTAAAGAGGATAGCAATCAATCTGGAAGTTCTGATATCTTTAGTATGTTCAATAACTCTGATTCTGAAACAAAAACAGAAGAGGCAACAGAGGATAAAAAAGAAGATGAAATTGACATAGACATACCTGAGCTTGAAGAATACAGATGATTAAATCTCAATAATCTTGCCTTTCTTTCCAACACTGATAACTTTTGTCTTGCCGATTTTTTCTTCTATGCCTTCTGCTTCGTGCACATGAGAACAGAGCAATATGTCAGGATTGAATTTTTCAATTGCTTTCCTTACCCCTGAACTTCCAGGGAAAAAATCTGTGAATTTTTCCATCTTGCTGCCTGAAGGGTGCACATGTGTTGCCATTATTTTCTTGCTTAGGTACTTAATCTTGTCAAAGCCTTTCTTTAATAAGCCATAAATCTCATCTTCATCCAGTTGAAACAGGCCTATATTTGCTCCACCTGCGCCAAATATTCCAACATCCTTATATCTGACAGAATAGCCATGCAGGCTTTTTACACCATAAAGCTCTGACAAAAAATCAGTTGTGGCAACAGTTTCATGATTTCCTGGCAAAAGAAGTACTTTTTCTTTTCTTTTTACGAATGGCCCTATTAAATTGTCTGTGCTTTGGTCTGCCATAGTAAGGTCTCCACATAGAATAACAAGGTCAGCATGCTCTTTCTTTGCCTTTTCAGCCAGTTTTTCAGCTAGACTTGTGTCACCATGTATATCGCCAGCTGCTAATATCCTTAGCTTCTTGTGCAAGCCTTTTTCTTCTTTATTTTCCATTTTATTTATAAGTATATTAATCAAGCTTTTAAAATTTTTCTAAGATATAATGAATTCTTAACAGCATTAGCATTATCGTCATTATTAAAATAAGCCCATACATTTTTTGCTTGTGATTTTTTTATTTTTTTTGCCCAATTTTTCAATTCTTTATTAGTGTACAGGCTTCCATACATCGATGCCTTGCCATGAAACCTTAAGTAAACATCCTCAGCGGTTTTAATAAAATCTTCTGGCATCTCTGGAGAGCTTACAATACAAAATATAACTTTATTTTTTTTGAATTCGTCATAGACTTCTTCTCTAAACCAGCTTTCATGCCTAAACTCAACTACATTTTTCTTTTTTGAATCAAGCTGCTTTATTATTTCATTTAATTTCTCTTTATTATACTTTAAGCTAGGTGGCAACTGGAATAAAAAGCATCCCATCTTTTCATTAAGAGCATTACCTAACTTATAGAAATCCTTAATTAATTTTTTTGTATTTTTAAATTTTTTAATGTGTGTAATAAATCTGTTAACTTTTAATGTATAAATAAAATCTTTAGGAGCATTTCTGTACCATGTTTTTGCAGTCGAGAGCTTTGGAAAATGATAAAAAGGAGAATTTAATTCAACTGTGTCGAAGTATTTTGTATAATGTTGAAACCACTTATTTTGTGGAATGCTTTCTGGATAAAACTTCCCTTTCCAGTGCCAGTAAAACCAACCAGAGCAACCTATATGGCACATATCATCATCTATGCGGATTATGTGATGGATGCTCATGACCTACCTCTTTTCTCTTTTTCAAATGTTCAATGTGAGCAATCTTTTCTTTCAAAAACTTATTGAGATTTAATCTGTATTCTTCAATCATTGCAGCTACATGGTGTCCACCTAAAAAATGAGGCATAAGCACATAAGTTGCGCCTGCATCGTACAACTTCATTGCTTCACCAATCTGATGAGAAACAACTGTTACAATTGCTTTTTTATTAGACTCCCTGATTTTGTTAACCAATAAAAGATTTGTATCAAAGTTATGTATTGTCGAGACAACCATTTTTATTTTTGAAAGGTTCAAGTCATTTAACAATTCAGAGTCATTTGCATCACCGTACTTGCAATCAAAACCTTCTTTTGCTAATTTTGTTATTGTTTCTGGATTATAGTCTACGACAAGAAACTTCTTTTTTATTTTTTTAAAAGACTCTAAGATATCATAACCAACCCCGTCATATCCAAAAAGAATAATATCATAAATTCCATCCTTCTGGTACCTATGTTCATCGACTTTTTCACCTTTTCTTTCAAATATCCCCAAATACCTTGATAAATAGGGATATATCTTATTTGCATAAAGTATAAGGTAAGTGGAACCAGCAATGGTTATTAAGCCAACAATAGTTACAAGAGAAAGGATGTCATTTGTCAGATGCCCTACTTTAACTCCTAATGCAATAAGAATTAAAGAAAATTCACTTATCTGGGCTACTGTTAATCCTGCCAAAAAACTGTTTCTTTTGGTATAGCCAAGCAAGCCCATTAATATCATTACTATCAACGGATTTCCAATCAATATGAATGCTGAAAAGATTAATATAGGAATTATATATTGAGTTACATTTGTAAAAACCATTTGAGAGCCTAACAGTATAAAAAACATAATTACAAAAAAATCCCTCAAAGGCTTCATCTTAGAGGTAATTTCATAGCGGTATGGCGACACAGACAAAATAATGCCAGCTAAAAGAGACCCTATTTCTATTGAGAAATTAAAATAATAAAACAAGGAAGCTAAGACTAAGGCCCAGCTTATTGAGAACAATAACAAGAATTCCTGTGATTTTGCAATGTAAGCGGTTAACTTTGGTATTAGGAAAATTCCTATGAAAAAAACTAATGCAAATAAGCTTATACCTACAACAAACGTTTCAAAGGCTTTGCTCATTAAATCCGCACCATTTAATGATGATGAAATGGTCATAAGAATGAGAATTGCAACCAAATCCTGGACAATTAAAAACCCAACAGAGATTCGTCCATATAGCGTATCAATATCTCCTTTGTCGGATAAAAGCTTCATAATAATAATTGTGCTTGAAAAGGTCAATGCAACTGCAATATATATTGAAACTATTGTAGAAAAGCCTAAAAATATGCTGATAAAAAATCCAATTACTGAGGTAAATATAACCTGCCCTATGCCGGTTATTAATGAAACCTTTCCAACACCTTTTATTATGCTGGGATTCATGTTTAATCCTACCATAAAGAGAAGCAATGCTATGCCTATATGCGCAAAAGTTGTAATATCATCTGTAGATTGAACTACATTGAGAAAATAAGGGCTTACAAGAACTCCTGTCAAGATATAGCCTATAATCAGCGGTTGTCTTAACAATCTCATAATACCCGCAATAACTGTGGCAATGACAATAATTATGCTCAATTCAACAAATACACTCTCAAGCATTTTATTCCAATATTTCTATACCTCCACTATCTTTAATTTCTATATCTTCTTTTTCAGTCAGCTTTAGCTCTATCATATCATTTTGCTTAAGCATTTCCTCCAGTTCCTCTTTTGTTTTGTTCATTAACGAAGCCAAATCGTTTAATTTCATTTTGCCTTCCCTTTTATTTCTAGTATAAAGCCCTCTTTGTGCTTCTTAAATTCAAGCTCTGTGCCTTTTTTCAGGCCTTCGTACTCTGCCAAAATCTTAGGAATAGTAATTACAAGCTGTCCTGACGGCAATTTTTGTATTTTTACCATTATACTATTATCTTTAATATTATTTTTATTAATATTTTAATTATTTTTTATATTATTTAAAATAATAGTATTTAAAGGTTTCGATTTTATGAAGTAGATCAAAAGAATATAGCATATCACTTCTGAGAAGAATATCATCAAATGGATTATTGTAGCTATACTAAAACATATTTATTTATCAGAGCATCTAGTTCATCAGGTGATATATCTGATCTCCTGCCATTTCTAAATTGGTCTTTAACAGCTTCAAGTACTTTACCAATACGAGTGTCTCTTTTATCTTCTACAAGTTTTAGACTTCTTTCTGTTAATCTGTTATTTACTTCAGCTAAAACAATATCTAAACCAGATGTTGGGCCTAGTAAAAACTTTCTTTCGTTGCCAACAGTTTCTGGTGAGAATGGCTCGTATGTGAAAGGTGCCTTTCTGATAGCGGCTGCATGTATTCCGCTGGAGACAGCAAATACATTTTTTCCAACAACTGCTTTATTCCTTGGAATATATATTATACTTTCTTTTTCCATGTAATCAGCAAATTCTGTTAAGCATTCTAGATTATATCTGTCAACACCTGCTCTTATATTTACAAAAGCTAAGACTTTTTCAAGTTCTGAATTCCCAGCCCTTTCTCCGATTCCTAGGAATGTAAGACTTGCCCAGTTGGCACCGTATAACAAACCAGCAAGTGTGTTAGCCACAGCAAGACCATAATCATCATGCGTATGCATCTCAATATTTGTAACTCCAATCTCTTTTAACTTTGTAACAATTCCTGGAATACCAAAAGCTGGTGAGTAGCCGCTATACTTAAGTATCTCTTCTGGGAATGGCAGACCCAGGCCAACTGTATCACAAACACGTATCATAACATCTGGGTCTCTCTTAAGAAGTTCTTCCACGAATGGTAAAACAAAATTCATATCAGCCTTTGTTATATCTTCCAGATGACATCTGGCTCTAAGACCTTTATCCAAGGCGTAATTAAATGCATCTATATATTTTCTTTTTGCTTCTTCTCTTGTCAGATTCATTTTATCATATATGTGTGAATCTGAAACAGACATTAAAATACCCACTTCCTTAATACTTTCAACAAGTCTCACGCCATCGATATCTTTTCTGTCAGACCTTGCCCAGCCAGTAACTTCTGGTTTTTCATATCCTCTTCCAAGCATCTCTAGGGTGATATTTCGGTAAAAGTCATCTAGCATAAATAATTCAATTTTATCAATCCCTACTCTATGCAAATAGTCAAAAATTCCGAGTTGTTGTTTTTTGGTCATTGCTATGCCAGGCATTTGCGCACCATCTCTTAGTGTACTATCACTTAGATGTATTTCTTGACCTAGAAGTAACTTTGGCATTTGGCCGTAGTTTCTCATATACAGTTTTGCTTCTTCTGCCATTTTTAAGTTATCTGTAGTATTTATTTTAAATAATTTTCCCCTAATTTTATGAACAAAATATCAAAAAATTAAAAAAATTTATATATTTGTTCATATATATTTAGACATTAAAACATAAAATGAACGAAGAAATAGACGAAATTGACAAGGAAATTGTGAATACCCTGCTTTTTGATGCGGATACTACAAACAGGGAAATAGCATCTAAATGCAGAATAG
>Ga0209541_10005312_pt1 | contig 22547 bp, 25 predicted proteins | sample RifCSPlowO2_01_FD_184027 | JGI IMG/M metagenome (GOLD analysis project Ga0209541, IMG submission 184027) | Groundwater microbial communities from Rifle, Colorado - Rifle CSP2_plank lowO2_0.1 (SPAdes) (version 2) | ecosystem: Environmental > Aquatic > Deep subsurface > Groundwater | place...
TTCTTTCATATAAGTAGATGAATTTTCAAGATGTTTCTTTCTTATATATCCGGTTCTTTGCCACTCAAACGCTTGATCTAATATTTTTCTATACAAATTGTCAGCTTTAAGGATCGGATCCACCTGCCTGCGCAAGCAGGGATCGGACCCGGATCCGATCTTATATAGTACAGTTATGACATTTTTCATTTCAAACGCGCCTTGTTCAACCATTTCTAAACTCCACCACGGTTTCGCACTCGCCCACCAGAATTGATCAGAAGATAAAGCATAATCAAGAATATTCCTTGCTTTAATCCAATTGCTAGCTTTTTTACCCTTAAAAGATGAAATTTCATCTAAACACATGTTTATGAATTTCCACTGCAATTCATGAATTGGGTTCTTAGGATCATTCCATAAATTAAATGAACGAGCCTCCGTATAATTTGTTCTTTCCTTGTCCAGCCAAAAATCTTGCTCTTCGTTTGTCCAAGTGCTTGGCCTTACGCTAACTTCCTCAACAGGCAATTCAAGCTTCATAAGGTCTTGCGCTAAACAAGGTTCATAAAATTCAGAATCAAGCATGCCGAATAACATTTTTTCATGCCCAATTCTATGATGTCCAAAAGTCTCCGCATCCATGACAGTAAAAAAATATGAACAGTAATTTAAATCCAGAGTTTCGATTACTAATTCAGCCTCTTTCCTAACTACAGCGGACAGAATTAAGGAACTAACTCTCTTATTCCTGAAAAATACTGTAATGTCATTTACTTTGTCTATATATAATTTACTGCAGTGCTCGCCCATGTCTGCAGATTCCGATACTGCGATCCATTTATAACCCATCTTAGAAATTATATGTAGTACCTTATTATTTACTGCCATTTCAGGCGAGAAAAATCCGGTAGGTGAATAAAATTTACCAAAATATTTTGAATTAGTTTCATTATTAATTAGTATTTGTCTTTCTATTTCGCTCTCTGGTAATAATGGCAAAAATGCGTGGTACATAGCACTACTTGTAAATTCTATTTGCTTATTAACTGCCAGTTCAACTAAACCTTCAATAACATCTGAGTATCCGTTCTCATGCAACAACTTTGTGAGAACTCCGGAAATATTCACAACTATCTTCCTGCTCGATTTCTCCAACAAACCTTTAATAACAGGCCTGTAACACTCATTTACAATACGATCTAATATGTCAATCTGTTGATTATACGGCTGGTAAAAATGAAGTAGGTTAGCTATTTTCATTATTATCTTGAAGCAAGTCAAGTATTTTACTTTTTATATCTGTAATTTCCTTCTGCGCTTCATTATCGGAATATACGGAGACTTTGGAATAAAAATTCAACACACTTTTTATATACTCGGGGTCGTACATAACGTGTCCTAAAATTTCCTTTTTAGAAGCCCACCAAAATTGGTCACTTTCAGAAAGTTTACACAACAATACTTCACGATCGATGCGCCTTCTTAACAACTCGTCTGAAATTAGTAACAATGCTTTTTCATCCCAAACAGGCAAAGTTTCATATTCTTCATCTGCATCTCCTCCGACACCTTCATTATCTAAAGGTTCTGAAAGTAATTTGTACACAGCTTGCCATAATAATTGTTGCAGTTCATTAGCCTTGTCATCCCAAAAAGGATATATTTCTCCAGATTCCATTTCTTTATCAGTCGCTCCCCAGCTAGATTCCCTTATCTCATCCAACTCTATACTTTTTTCAGATTCAAGATAATCTTTCATACTAGATATCTGTATGTTATTGTTTATTAATTCATCTATGAAGTTATCTAAAAGTGTTATTCCTCTTTCGTAATGATGCCCAAACATCTCGGAGTCAAGAGAAACTATTCCTGCCCCTCCCAAATTATTTATACAGTCTATTAATTCTGTAGGGTTTGTGCTCCTTTTAAATGACAAAAGATTACTAAGGGTTCTATTTCTTACTAGAATTTTGATTTCTAAATTAGAAAAATCATATATGCCAAATTTCTTGTGGCCAGCTACTGATTTATTAGAGATCAAGGTTTCATCAGCAACTACCCATTTATATTTAAAATTATTTAATGTACGAACAATAACTTCGTTAAGCGCCATTTCTGGAGGAAAGAATCCATCTAAGTTTTTAATCATTATCGACGCTTCGCCTTCAAAACCACTTTTTCTTCCAAGATAATATCCTAGACCATACTCATTAAGTACAATTTGCTTTTCAACAAAAATTTCAGGTATTTTGGTTAACAATGGATGATACGCAGCCCCTCCGGTTAGTTCTATTCTCTCATTTTCAAATAGGAGTTTTACATCCTCTATAAAAGATTTGTGCCCATATCTATCCATTTGTTCAATCAGACTTAACGGAATACTTAGTACCGCGGAAAAGTTTTTTTTATTTTTTATATATTTTATTAACGGAAAATAAACCTGAGTACAAATGGTGTTAAACTCGGCCTCAACCTGAATAGATGGCTGATAAAGATGGAGCAAAAAAACAATCTTCACGCGTCAAATTATAGCACATTAAGATCGGATCCGGGTCCGATCTAGATCCGATCCTCTCCTATCCGATCCTTTCCTAAAAAAGATTTAACCCATTATGGAAGGGACTTCGTTTCCTATTCTCCTGCCCACAGAATAAGAATCTACATCCCCTCCATAACGGGTTATATCATCTGAGAGTATAACACCTTTATATAGGTCTGTCAATAGTAATGTTCAGGCTTTCGGTGTTTTTTAACGAGTTGGCTCTAAGGTATAATCTTTCGTACTCTTTAGCAGAATATCCCCAACTGAAATCCTTTTTCATGACATTTCTTTGCAATTTCCTCCACAAGACTTTATTTCTATATAACTCAATGGCTCTAACAATTTGACCATATAAAGAAAATTCATCAAAATCATTAAAAACAAATCCGGTACCAGTACCATCGACTGAATTTACATCCTCAACTGTATCTGCTAAACCACCAACTTTTCGCACAAGCGGTAACGCGCCATATCTCATTGCCTCAAGTTGAACTATTCCGCAGGGCTCAAATCGCGATGGATATAAAATAATATCGCATCCGGAAAATAACGATCTAGAAAGTGCAAAATTTAAATGTGTATGTACACCAACTTTGTCCGGAAACTGTCTTTGAAGATTTCTTAGCATATCAGCAATACCCCCATCTCCTCCCCCAACCTCAACAAACTGAACGTCAAAGTTTTTCATGACATTCTCTAACACCTTTACCAGCATATCGACACCTTTTTGCCAATCCAACCTACCAACAAACCCAAAAATAGGTGTTTCAAGGCTTTCTTTAAGCCCAAATTCTTTTTGCAGCGATATTTTATTTTCCAACCTCAATTCCAAAGAGTTAATGTCATAGTTTTTCTCAATTAGCTTATCTGTTTCGGGATTAAATTCTTCATAATCCAAACCATTAACAATTCCGTATAATTTACTTCTTAATTCAAGTAGTAACTTATCTAAACCCTGGCCAAATTCCGGAGACAAAATCTCCTTTGAATAGGTTTTCGAAACGGTATTTACTGCGTCTGAATACAAAATTCCTCTTCTCATAAAATTCTGCTTATTCAGCCTTTCGTCAAAGAAGGATGCAACAGCCGATCTACCATCGTCCATATCCAACTCTGCGACATGCCAATGATCGAAATTTCCCTGTATTGCAAGATTATGTATAGTAAAAATTGTTGGTATTTCACTTAAAATTTTATCTTCTTTATACATTGTCTTTAAATAATTAGACACAATTCCTGTATGCCAATCGTTGCAATGTATTATATCCGGAACAAATTCACCGCTTCTTATAAACTCCAAGACACCGCGTGAAAGTAATGCCCACCTTGTGGGATCATCGCTGTATCCATATACGTTTGCACGGAGTTCATAATATTCTTGATTTTCAAGAAAGTATGTTTGCACATTATTAGAAAAGGATGTTTTAACATTGCATATTAGATACGGGTTTTCAGGAAAATCCGTTGGAACTTTTAATCCCTCTTTAACCAACTTTAGACCATATTTCTGCTCATCGATAAAACCAAACTTGGGCATAAAAATCCTAACGTCATGTCCAAGTCTTTTTAATTCTTTCGACAAGTATGCAATAACAGACGAGAATCCCCCTACAGATGCGTAAGGCGCAGATTCAACAGCAACTATTAAAATCTTTAACGGTTTTGAGGTCTGTGAATCACTTATTAAATTTTCAAGAGCTTTAAAAATACCCTTTGTTGACGACATGTTCAAATAATAGCACATTTAAAAATAGGATACTCCTAGATAAACCCTACTTCAGACTGTTACAAGAATAGGCAGTTTTCACTACTAGACAAGAGCCTGTATTTATAAGGTTAAATTAAGCAAGGATTATCCGGGACGATCTAGGAGTGACCCTAATAAAAATGCCCCCTAAAGAGGCCTTCTATTTAATTGAAAGCACCCTTTAAGGGGCCGTAAGTATCTCCTTTAAAGTCTATCAATTTTTAATGTGCTTCTTGCAATACAAATATGAAACATTTGGTGCGACAAGCGCCCCGAACCCTTTTTGCCGGGTTACTGCAAACTCAACTCTAGTTTGAGCCTCTTATATTAATTATTATGTATATGAAAAATTTTGTCAAGTAACAGGTCAAGCGCCGAGTTCTTTAGCTAATTCCATTTCACCATTGTCCATAAGATCTTTTTTCAACTGTTCGTTAGAAACAACATACAAACCATGCATTTCTTTTGCATTTGCGTAAATATATGCATCATCTGATACTATTAAGCACACCTGAGCTGTACTTTCGGTAGCTATTGTGAGCTGAAGCATTCTTTCAAAAAAATCTTTCTCTCCTGATTTAACATAAGCGTGAATTAGTGAAAAGGGTTTGATAGGTTTATGTAATGACAAGCCGGCACTCATTGTGAAAGCGTAGTCAACAGATGCTTTTCTTGCGCTCTTATCTATATTTTGAGCTATATCTTTCAATCCTCCAACACCGCTTCTATAAAAATTAAACTTAAGAGACTCAGGTTCAACTTCTACATCGACCCCTGCCATATCAGTTAATCCACTAACAGTTTGTTTTGGAGAATCCTGTACCAATGTGTCTTCAACAACTTCGTCATGTACTTCTGCCTCTCTTCTGTGTTTTTCTGCCGCAGCTCTAAATTTAGCTAACCAATCAACACCTTCATCTTCTTCAACCACTTTCTCTTCAACTACCGGAGCTGTAACTTCTTCTGCCACTTCTTCAACAACATTAACTGGAGTGGTTACTACCGGAGCTACCTTAGGTTCAACACTAACTTTTACTTTTTCTTTCGTGCTAGCTACTACTTCAAGATCGGAAGAACCATTTACAGGATAAAGAAAGTCCATAATGTTCTTCCTTGTAAATCTATGTCTACCTGTAGCAGTCTTAATCTCCGCATTTAATCTATTTTCATCTAAATATCTATAAATGGATCTTAAACTTACTCCTAAAATTTCTGCTACTTCTGTTGAAGTATAAAATCTATCTTCTAATTGCATAATAAAATATTTGCATTAATAAACACACTTGTCAATACTTTCTTTGCAATTAGTTATTATTCAATGAAAATGTATACACTAACCATGGAAATAATGGAAAGGCTTTTAATATTCTTCTAAATCTAAATGGTTGATTTGTAAGCCTGTATAACCATTCCATATGTGCATTAATAATTAATTTAGAGGGACGTTTCATGAAGTTAGTTACGTAATCGAAAGTTCCACCGAGACCAATTGAAACACAACTTGGGATCTTATTTTTATTTCTTTCAATCCATTTTTCTTGCCTCGGATGTCCGTATGCTACTAATAGTATGTCTATATTACGAACATTATTATTTTCCATACACTTATGTATGTAATTTATTGTCTTCCCATCATCTATTTCATCAGCTGTAAATTCCGATGATCCCCCTACTATCTTTAGATCAGGATACATACTAGATAGTACCTTCATAGTATCCTGCGACATATCAGCCTTTAATATCGAATTTCTGTATCTACCGCCAAGAATGAAAACAGTTAAGTTATTTTCTGATGCAAAATTGCATATATCGTAGATTAAATCAGAACCACTTAACATTGGAGCCAAATACGTCTTGTCAAAGATTGAAAGAATCCCTATTTTCAATCCTATAAATAATGCTTTAAGCGGAAAGTACTTATTCTTTTTTAGTTTTTTCACCTCAGTTAAATATTTTTGCGCCTGGATTATTCCTGTACTATCAGGCAATGACATATAAGAGTTGTTTATTATTTCTTTAAACTCTATGTCCCTTTGTGCATCTACAACAAACTCAGAATTGGTGGTACAAATAATTTCGTGTGTTCCATTTTTTATACATTTTTGTATTTTTTCTAAAACTTCGGATTTAGTTAATCCAAAATCAACTTTTACGCCTAATATGTATTCTTGACTCATAAAAATTACCTTCTAGTGATACTTTTACTGAATAAATCTAAGTTTTCAACCGCACTACCTATTCCCTTTACTACACAAAATAACGGATCATCGGCAACGTGGACCGGCACTCCCGTAAAATGCGAGAGATATTTATCAAGATTTTTAAGTTGTGCTGTTCCACCACTTAGAACAATACCTTTATCAATTATGTCAGACGCAAGTTCCGGCGGAGTGTTCTCTAAAACACCTTTTACAGCTATCACGATTTGTGAAAGCGGGTGTGCTAAAGCTTGTACAATTTCTCCCGAACCAACTGATACGGTTCTCGGTAGTCCATTTATTGAATCGCGACCCTTTACTTCGACGATTGTTTCTTTTGGTAAAGGAAAGGCGGCACCGATTTCCATTTTCACCTTTTCTGCTGTATTTTCACCTATTATCAAGTTATATTTCCTTCTGATATGTTGCGCAACTGCTTCGTCCAAATCATTACCAGCCACTCGCACACTTCCATGAACAACAATGCCATATAATGAAATGACAGCTACTTCACTTGTCCCGCCACCTATATTTACTATCATATTTCCTGAAGGTTCTGACACGGGTAAACCGGTACCAATCGCTGCAGCCAAAGGTTCCGGAATCAAGTATGCTAAACGAGCACCTGCCGAGTAAGCTGCGTCCAAAACCGCACGGGCTTCGACTGAAGTAACACCGGCAGGAACCGAAATCATAACTTCGGGCTTAAAAATCCTGCTTCTTCCAACTGCCTTATTAATAAAGTATCTAAGCAACGCTTCAGTAACAAGGTAATCAGCAATAACACCGCTTCTTAGTGGCCTCATAGCAGTTATGTTTTCCGGAGTTTTTCCAAGCATTTCCCTTGCCTCCAGACCAACAGCTAATACACTTTCGTCATCTATTGATATTGCAACAACTGTAGGTTCGTTTAAAACTATCCCTTTTCCGGATACGTACACTATTGAGTTTGCTGTTCCTAAATCTATGGCTATTCTTTTTCCTAACATACTATCTAATACCTAAAGTGTATAAATCTGTTTGAGCATTTGATTTAAATCCTGTTAAAATTATCAATTTATCCCCTCCCGGTGCACTGTATACATTATCAGAATATAACGCACCATTGTATATCTCAACTTTATTTGTCCCATCTATTCTTATCAAACTTATTCTTCCTTTTTTAGCTTCATTATCAAAACCTTCTACCAAAATAAGATGAAAGCTGTCAGAATACCATGTAACTTTTGGCTGAACATCTGAAAAGTTTGTAGTAAAAACAGCGCTGTCAACTTTTTCTCCAACAGGTAAAGGTTTTTCCATATTATAAACTCTATACTCTATCAAAGTACCTTTTTTGATTGTATAAAGAAATTTTTTGTCGTCGTGCGCCCAAATTGTTTCAGGAGATACAGCAATTTCCCTAAGATTAAGAGGAATATCCAACTTGTCAATAAAATCTTGTTTCTTTTTGTTGAGTATTTGAGCCCAGTCGGAACGTATTAAATCGGGACTTGACGTGGACTCGGCAATACTTGTAGAAAGATTTACTATATAAAAAGGAATTCTTTCGGTTACTGGGTTTTTTGAGCCTCCAACAAGCAATTTATTTTCATCGGGAGACCACTCAATAGACACACCATCCGAATAAACTGCGCCGGGAATATCTTCAAGCGTGGCTTGTGGGGTTGTACGAAAAAGACTTAGCCCACCTTGAAGAGGAATAGCCCAAACTCCCGGAGAATTTCCATCTTTTGTAAAATACGCTAGTTTCGTTAAAGAGGGTGAAATAGAAGGAAATGACGCACCGGTATTTGTTAAAGGTTCTAAACGAGGACTTTGAGAAACTAAGACTGCAGTAATATCTGTTACTAATTCGGCGAAAACGTTAATCTGTTTTTCCCAAACTGCAAAGCCGTTTTTAACAATTTTTAAAGCATGAGTTCCCGGATCAACCCCCGGAATAGTTCCGTTTGTAGCAGTAACAAGTTCTCCGTCTAAATAAACCTTAGCGCCTTCAGGAATTGACTTGGCGCCAATCATTCCGGTCTTTTTAAAATCAACTTTTTTGCCAGGATTTTTGTCAATTCTATAGCCTGATGAATATAAAAAAAGCCCCGTTGTTACGCCAAAAATCATAAGTGTGATTAGAACTGTTAAAGCCCATTTTCTTAACATTGTGCCTATTCTAACACACTATCTCACTTCAACAAGCTTCGCGGTAACAACCAAGCGGTTAATTGTAGTACCGGGAGGATCGCACGTTTGTAGGGTTAAAATTGACTCGATTACAGCTCGTTTTAGAGGATATGTGTTAAAACCTTTTATTGTTTCTTTATTTACAACTTCGTAAACATAATCTTTACCTTTATAAAACACGTGAACTTTGTCGCCATTCGTAAGCTTTCTCAAAAGATTAAAGGTCTTTGCATATCTTCCTAATTGCCAGAAATTTATAGAGGAATGGGCGAATAAATAAACGTTACCGGCTTCGGTTGAAGGATAGTTTGAACTTCCCGCATGGGCAACTCCGGTCTTAAGCGATTCAAAATACTTTTTCGCATCAATTACAGAAACATCGGCGTTTATAGGCGCATTGACATCAATTTTTTCTATCACAATCGAAAAATTTGTATTCACGGGTTTAATTAACACGGGAGAAGATGACAAAAACTTTGAGAAAACGCTTTTTTTTGTGGCATTGCTTGCGGTCTGCAAAGTGTATTCCTGCTTTTTTAAACTTTTAAATTTATACCAAACCTCATCATAAATAACCTGACTATAGGACAGTAAAATAAGGACAACGCCTATTATAATTAAAAAATTAGCCATGATATTAATATATGCAAGTTTCTTCGATCTTTCATCCATATGCTTACATTCTACACCAAAAGATCCGATCCTTAATTGTGGTATAATCTAGAGGCGCACAGAAAAAAGGAGAAGATAACATGGGCGACAAAAGAACATGGCCTGTTTGGATGAAAGTAGAAATTGGTACTCACAACAATATGGCATCCTTACTCGATGTCATGAGTCCGTTCGATAGTTCAATTGTAGTTGCAGCCAAAGCCAATGAACTTCTACTTGATACTCCAATTAGTAGATTAAGAAAACGATTACAACTGGCGATGGTTCCTCCTGAAGTTTTGGACCTTCCTCAATACCCAAATATGCGAGACGTCATCGCAGCCGGAGAAAAACAAGGACTAGTTAGATGTCCTGGGGAAGTTGGCCCTCAGCTTAGACGCCAATATATGAACCAGCCTATTGGTGAGTTTTTAAACATCGTAATGACACCTATAGAAGACTACCGAAGAGTATTTAGATTTTTTCGCATTTGTAACGATGCTGGAATCTTAATTCTTGCGGGCGATATAGCAATTAGCTTGGGAGACAATACCAAATTTGTTTTTGTTATTCCTTAATAACTGTTAGGAAAAAGGAGACGAAGATGACAGTGACAAGCAATGAATATGCTCAAAGACTTGCTCTACTTAAAGCAATTGCTGCAGAAAAAAAACTTCGAGATACTAAGGAAGCAAATTGGAAGGCAAAAGCGATAGCTCTATTAACTAAATTGCAGCAAGATACTGCCGGTCTTCTCTTTTTAGGCGTAGGGGATATAACCGATCTTTTAGAAACGCTTTTTACGAAGAAAGAGTTTCCAGAAGCACAAGAGGTTGAAGTTTTGCATGAAAACAAAGAATCTGTCCCAGTTACAGCCTATTTTTTATATAGCTTGGAAGTAGGAATGGGAGACTGGTCGATTTCTGTTTGGAGTTGGAATAATAAAATTAAAATTTTTGTAAGACTTTTAGCAAAATAGAGGCACTCGATATCAAAGAGCAGGCGCTTTGGAATTTTTCAAAGGAGCCTGCTTTTTTTATGAATTCACAACCGCATTGACAGTTAAACTATAGTAGTATAGTATTACCAGTATGATAATAGGAAAGATAGTAAATACAAACAACAAAGGTCAATTAGTTATTCCTCAGGAATACAGAGAAATGTTTGGCATAACAGGTAATATGAATCTTAACATAATTCCAAAATCTACCGGTCTTTTTATTCAGCCAATTACTAGAGTTATTCCTAATACTCCAACTGATGATGTTTATTCTCAAATACTTGAAAAAACGGTTGGAGCTTGGAACGATGATGGCTTTGACGAAACGACAAAAAAAAGAAGAAAAATAGAACTAGAAGCTTCTGATAGGAGAAGGAAAGAATGGTAGTCTTAGATACAAGTATTATTATTGACCATTTGAGACAAAAGCCTGGAACCATCACCCTTTTGTGCAAAATCAACAGGAAGGAGGGCAGACGCAATTTGTGGCTTAATGGACATTTTTGTTGGTGAAAATGGATGTTTGTCTTGTAACTGTAGGAAATAATGCTAGTATCCCCCAATGTATAAAAAAATGTATCTCAAAAATGTGTATTTTGTAATGGGTTTTGTATCAAATAGGGAGTGTCAAATAAGTTAGTTAGATTTAAATGCAAAGTTTGTTTTAAAACCTTTACCCTTAGAAAAATAAATAATAAACATAGGTATTTTAAATTCTTTAGAACATGGGTTTCTTCCGGTGTGCCTTTAAACGCTCTAAGAGTACCTGGTATATCCGAAAGGACATTAACTCGTAACTTTCACAGGTATTTGGATACCCCTACCGTACTTCCTAAATTAGTTGTTCCCAGAGAAATAAACTTAAAGTGCGATGGTAAGTATTTTGGCAGAACCGGTTGTACACTGGTTTTTAAAGAGAATAAAAACATAATCTTTTGGCAATTCTTTGATCGTGAAAATTACCATAACTATATCTATTGTTTTTCAAGACTAATTGAGATGGGATACATTGTAAAATCTATTACCTCAGATAAGCATGGTTCTGTAGTCGGAGCCGTAAAAACGATGTTTCCAGGTACTCCTCATCAATATTGCCTGGTGCATATTCAGCGTAGATGTCAAACACTTCTTACCCAAAAACCGGAGACTATTTCCGGCTTAAGTCTTTTGGAAATTGTGAGATTTGTAAATAAAATAAAAACAGAAAGTGACAAGAAGATATTTATCAATTGGTTTCATAGGTATGAAGATAGATTTGGGAATATCTTAAAACAACGTACTTATGGTACTAAAGATAATGGACAAACTTGGTGGTATACACATAAAAACCAAAGACTTGCTTTTAACACTCTAAAATCCTCACTTAATAACATGTTTTTCTATCTTGAGGATAATAACATCCCCAAAGATACTAATGGATTGGAAGCTGAATTTACTCACCTAAAGACTAAACTTAATATGCATAGAGGGTTATCAAAATGCAGGAGAGAAAACTACGTTTATTGGTATTGGTTTCTTAAGTCAATTTATGTTAATCGTAGTTAAATTACCAACAAAAATGTCCATTAAGCCCAATTTGTTTATCTCGGTAATTACAATTCAGGAACTCTACGAGGGAAAGAGCACATTAAGTGAAAGTAAATTAAAGGAAATGTTATCGGTAATTGCACCTTTAGAAATTCTTGAATACAATCGGGAGATTGCTGAAATAGCAGGAACAGTAGCAAGAGATTCTAAAACGACTATTGAATTTGCTGACACCGCAATAGCAGCCACTTGCGTCTTTAACGATTCTAAACTATTTACCTTAAATACCAACCACTTTAAAGATATTCCTGATCTTGAATTGTACAATTTTAAATAACTTGTGATTCCGGCTTGCCAACCGTAGCCTTAGCGAAGGTTGGTCGGGGTGGGCAGACTCGAACTGCCGACCTCGCGTACCCGAAACGCGCACTCTACCAACTGAGCTACACCCCGTGACTATCATATTTTATCATATCAACAACCACCAGCTTACGCAGGTGGTTTGCTGTAATTCTCGCTACGCGAGCCTCTATACTAGCTTATATCTACCAGCTAACGCTGGTAGTTTTACGCTCGAATTATAAAAAGACCCGACCCGGATCCGATCTACCTGCCTGCGCAGGCAGGGATCGGATCCTCTAAGTCAAGCGTGCAATCATTCTTCTTTGCGCGAAAGTTAACCCCCGCCCTCTTTCTAAACGTTCAATCGCGTCTAAAATTAAACCATTTAAAAATGTGTACGAACGGCCCAAAAGTCTTGCAACTTCTAACAGTTTATCTAAATTAGCTAGCAATTTATTTAAAATCCTCGTAACTTCACTATTTGTCATGGTTTTTTCTTCTTCTCTTCCTTTTTCAATACCATAATATGTGCGTTTGTCATAATCATTCGTATAAGATTCTTTAAATTCTGTTATTTTAGAAATACTAGCTTTATGATTATATGGAGATTTTTCAACTGCTTTTTCCAGCTTGGTAACCGCTTCCCTATCGCCTCCCATTGCCTTTAAAATATCTCTACTTTCAAGTGTTAACATTCGAGTGTTTAAATCTTTAGCCCCTTGTTCTCCAAACTTTGTCTCGGCTTCTTTTATGGCTTGGGTATATGTATAAATTTGGCCTGAAGATATATCTTCCCTTATAGCCTGAATCCTATCTTCTAGGCTAAAATCGGCATAATTTTTATTGTAAAATTCTAAAGCTTTGCTAACATCTCCTCTACTAACGCTTAAAAAATCGTCAGCGTCAAAATGAGTATCTAAAACTTTCTCGATCTCGGCACTTCCGTCAATAATATCGGCTACAAATTCCTCTTCTATAGACATGTGTAAATGCTATCAGATTTGACATATTTTTTGTAGTGACCTATAATCAAGAAATATACAAGGAAAAGGAGACGAAAATGCCAGCAGGTGTAATAAAATACATCGAAGGACAAAGACAATTTGAAATTCACTTTCCAAGAGAAAGGGTTGTTATTAAAGTCGGGTATATAGGATCCGATCCAACACTTTTGGCTAGACCTTACCAAAAAGAAGACGGAAATAGGGGAACGGTTGTTGACGCCAAAGAATTTCCAACCCTTCTAATTAAAGGTGCGCGAGAAGTTATCGCAAACGCCAGAAATAGAACTCTTTTTGATCGTTTCACAACTCTAGTCGAACTGGCGATTATTGCACAGACTTTTCAAAGCGTCGATTCGTAAAGCCCAAGAAAAGGAGAAACAAAGAAAGAAGTTGACGGCTCGCTTGAGGTCAGACTAGCTGTCACGGAGGATCGAGAATGGGGAAGATTAATTGGGGAAATTAATGTCAGCGAAAAAACTATTGAGAATTTTTCTCGCTATTTACAAGCAAAACAAGTAATAAATTCATTGGCTCTTAATGTTTTCCTTCTCTAGCACCCACCAGACCCTCCTTTCGGAGTTACAACATTCGATCGGGGGGTTTTTTAATAATCTTTAAGAGCTACTACTTTTATATCTTTTGTTTTCCCTTGATGTTTTATATTTTCCGTAACTAGTGTTGCTTTGTACAGTTTGGCGAGTGAAAGAAAAGACGCATCATAGTAAGTAATTCCTAACTTGCTTGCTAAAGAAAAAGTTTCTACAGCTACTTCAACTGACTCTGCTACAAAAGCAATTGGAAGGTTAAAAAACTCCTTTAACGCTATCTTCGCTTGTTGTGGAGATAGGAGTTTTCCAAAAAGCAGAGCATTTCCGACTTCATATTTCGCCAGTTCTGGCGTAAAAACTTCAATCTTTTGATTTTGAACATCCTCAAGAATAACGTTAGCGCGATCAATATAACTTTCATTATCCAAACTAAGCCATTTAATAATAACGCTGGTATCTACTATGATCTGGCTTTTAGACATTTAATGAGACTTTCTATCTTGACTTAAAAATTCTACGGCTGAAATACCCCTTCCGGTGCCTTTTAATGCTCGCGATTTTTTAATTCCTGCCCATATTCTGTTCCAATTAAGCTGATTTTTGTGAGGTTTTATTACAATCTCATCGGGCTTAATAACAGAAATGGTTACTGCCGACATAGGATTAACCCACGGTACGAACTTCCTAATTGAATCTGGAATCGTGAGCTGACCACGGTTTCGAACAATACTTACAGTTTTCATATTTTCAGATTATCAGAAAATGCTGTATTTGTCAAACAAGGTTTCACCCAGTTCCACCCGTTTTTTCATTGATTTTGCAACATCGTAATTATCATGGTAATTTTAATGCTGTTTTAGCAACCTTTCTAGAGTAACGTTTCGCCCTAATATAGAAAACCTGTATTTTTAGCCAATTTGATGCGGGTGAGACTGGGTGAAACCTTAATGGTGCGCCCGAAGGGAATCGAACCCCCATTTTATCCTTAGGACGGATCTGCTCTATCCATTGAGCTACGGGCGCATAAGACTAAAGTGATTCTATCATGAAACGGTCGAGCACTTAAATCGTTTGAAATTAAACATTTATAAATGATATACTGGACTAGTGATTGAGAGGTACAGCAGAAATCCAAAAAAATGAAGGAAGAGTTTTTTGTAGTATAGTATGTTACGGCGTCTCCTGTAGAAAAGAAATTCCATGTGTAATTTGCGGAAAGCTAATTTGTCCGAATTGTCATTTCGAAGAGCATTATTTAGAAAAAAGTTGGCTAAGATTATTGATAAATTAGGAGGGTTGGCAGAACGGCTATTGCGCAGGTCTTGAAAACCTGTGGGCGAAAGCCCTTAGAGGTTCGAGTCCTCTACCCTCCGCCAAAATTGAATTAACACGGTTCTTAAGCGAATTTTAAATCTTGTATTCTTCCAAAATGTTTCAAATTTAGAGTATAAAGAGACAAATCGTACTCCAAACAACTAGCAGCGACAAGTAAATCATTATCCGCAAGAGGAAAGCCTTTCTTGTTAAGAGTGAGTTTTAAATTGGTATATATACCACAATCCATACAAAACTTCCGCATAAACTACGGGATTTATAAAGTAATTTGTTTCCTTCAAGCTCACTTTTCCTTTTATAACCTCAATAATGAACAACCGGCAGCTTACGCAGCCGGTATCCTAGGCTAGTTCAAGCTTCGCTTGCCCAAAATCCTCTTTACCTTGTTCTTCAATATATTTCCTTATCTGAGCTTCATTTACCCCCACAGTTGAAACAAAATATCCTTCCGACCAAACACCATCATCTCCCCAATACGCTTTAGCTATGTGCACAAACTTACGTTTTAGCATTCGGGCCGTATTTGCCTTTATTATTCCAATTACCTTTCCTACAGCAAGCTTTGGTGGAATAGATACAAGTATGTGGATATGATCTAAATCGTGGTTTACCTCAAGTATCTCAATTTCAGGGTAGAAGTCCTTAATTTTCTTTAGTGTTTCCTCAAGGTAGGCAAATACGCCCTCATTAAATATCTTTTTTCTATACTTGGTCGGAAATACCATGTGGTATTCGCAAAAGTACACTGCATTTGACTGCTTTCTAAATCTCATAATGGTATTATATTACAAGAGGATTTAGGGATTACTTCCTCCACCAGCTTACGCAGGTGGTTTCAAGTTAGGAACTTATGAATTAATGGGATATTCTTCACACCTGAAAGCCAATATGCTAATGAAGTTTTACCTGTACCGGGTTCTCCTTCGAGAAGTAAAGGTCTTTGCAAAATTCCGGCTTCTCTAACGACCAATTCTAATTCCGGAGACGGGATGTATGGAGAATTTATTCTTTCTGCCCTAGCCTCAAATGTACTTTTTGCTTCATGGACTCTTGCTGTCAAACCTTTTAACTGTTCAACTATTCCGCGCCTCTCCTCATCATCAATATCAGCTAACATTCCCTCAACAATTTTTAGTTGGGCAATAATAAATGAAACTGCGGAATCTCCGGCAGAATTTGCTTCCTTTAAAACCTCTTTTAAATCTTCTAGTGGTTTCCCTCCTAAATTTTCTTCTTCTGTAGTTTTGGAAACTTGGGCATTCATAAAATCAAACTTTTTTCTTAATCCTTAATTTTAGGTTAGTAACAATACTTTGAGACTTGTTTGTAAGTTCCATAAGCAACTCTTTATAGTCTTTGAGTTCTTGATTGAGTCTCAAAATTTTATTCTTTTCGCTCATAAAATTATCTTTTTTTACTCCTTCTAAAAACAACCGGCATATAATCATCTAAAGTAGCGCCATTATGAGAAGGGGCACTGTGTCTGGAAAAAGTTTCTCCTTCAATTGAGTCGGTAAAAATAACTATATTATCTCCCTCTCTGACTATACGCACTTTAAACGTACCACTTTGTTCGTCTTTGAATTGATATCTTTTATTTATAAATGCTGATCCGTCGGAGTCAACCCAAATTGACCAAGGTACAGTGTAAGCAATTCTTCCATCCATTAAAGTTTCTATGTCATTGTTCTGTTCAAATTCCGGAGGTAATTTGCCTAAATCTTCAGATTCTACTTCGTTTTGAGCTTCTATAAGAGAAATTATTGTACTTGACATATATAAAGATTATAAACGCTGAATTCTAAAACATCAATTCAAAACACATAAGGCATTTCATACCTAACAAAAAAGCCCTCGTTCATGAGAGCTTTTTTGCTTTGATCTTGAATCTGATGACCAGACTTGTCTTTCTTATTTTAGCAAACTAACAAAATTTGTCAACACTATTACTCTGGTGGATCCGAGGGGAATAGAAGCTTGCTCGACTAACGTCTGCGCTTCCTTATATAATTCGGCTTCGCCAAATTAGCAAACCCCCAAGACCAAAATGACAAGTCTGGTCTGATCTTCAGATCCGAGCCCACACGCAAAACAGTTAACACTAATGAGACCTTAATGTGAAGAGAGTAGTGTCTATTGTGAATAGACAAAGTTTTAATTACAACTTAACCTATATGATATAATCAAGCCACATATCACACGAGGAGGAGACGAAGATGAGATACGTGGCGATCGTTACAAAGGTTAGATGTGAAATTTGTGGCAAAACATATGACTTAAGCCACGCAGATGAAATACGTGCGGCGGGAAGACTTTTCGCAAAACTTCCCTCCATGCCAAAAAAAGACTCATTTGTCAGGGTGAACGGAAAGCCTTTTGTCGTAGGAAGTTCTGTGAAAGAGGGAAAACTGCATCCCAACGGACTTCATTATCACAGAGTGGATATTGCCCTCTATCCTCTTTTTACTGACCTAGGCGGCAATAGAGAACACGGAACATTAGTTTTCATTGCACCAAATGATAATGGGAAAATCGTAATGGCTCTCCAATACTTTTCCCAAAGCGGTAGCTTACCCGTAAAGACTCTTAGCACTAGACCAAGATTCTCAAAGGCGGAAAAGTTACAAATTCCATTGGTTTTGCTTAAGGGGCTTCCAAAACCCTCAAGTTTTACAACCGTTGTCACTGTTGCGGATTTGGTAATCGCGCTAGAGGATCCTCAACAGCTAAGAAAGCTCTTTGTACGAAGATTGAAAGAAGTCGACTTAAAAAGAATTCGCCATTTACTCAAAAAACTTGGCGTGATCTAGAGATTCCACAACCCCGTGCGTATGCATATGCACTTTCGTGCGGGGTTTATTTATACTTGCAAAAAGTTTATTCTCTTTGTAACATTAACTTATGGCAGAAACACCTTCCAAAAATCCAATATCTAATTTTTTACGAAATAACACTTCAGTCTCCAAAACTAAAGACGATTCAACTCTACTTGAAATTCACATTGGAAATCCCTTAAGAAAAATAACCCAGCTTCTTGAGGAAATAAAAAAGCAGAAAGCGTTTAGTTTTACTCTTAAAGGAAGTCTTGGAATAATGGGCGTAGCGTTAGCTCTTTCGGTTTTTGGATTTTTTGGCGGAAGTAAAATGCTTTGTGATAAAGGAGTTCAAACTAAACTTGGGACTCTTAAAGTCTTAACTATTTCCGAAAGTGAGCCGTCGATTCCCCTTTTAGGACCTGTTATTAATTATTACAAGAAAATATTTTCAATTCCAACGTCTGTTAAACACGATAGAACAATTTTAGCCTCTCAAGAAGGAATAATTCATTTGCCCTATACCAGGGACGTATCGTTTACTGAATTTGCAAACCAAAATACATTTGCAACCGGTGAATACGATTCCTGTTCAAAAACCTTAAAGGTGTCGGGATCTAAATCCCTTGAGCTTATTCAATAAAAAAGGCGCCGAGGAATTGTATTTTCATCTCCACGGCACCGATTTGTAGCTTACTTACCTATCAACTTCTTTCTTGAATCCCAAAGCTCAAACGTTAAGCACCATATTGCACGGCCGAGCAAGATTACAAAACCAAAGCCCAGCATCAGAGATGCGTATAGTAAAACAGAGATCACTATATCTTCTGACCTAAAAATAACCGCCAACTTGACACATAGTATGCCGAGTACGATATGAAACAATGCGGTATCAATACTTCTTAAGGCTAACACTAAGTCACGAAAAAGGCTGGACTTAACGCCTATACCTAACAAATATACATCATCCAACAACTTGCTTGTTCCATCCGGCAAAACACTCCAGAACAGAAAAAGAAAGTTTGCTCCAAAAAAGAACAATACAGAAAACCACAAGTCAATTGCAAATGTTGGCAGATTTTGGAAAACTTTCAAATAAGCCAACAGTGCGCTCACTGCTGTAATCAAAGCAACAAAGTACTTTTCACGACTGTTCACATTTGGCTCCCTTCTTTCGATGATTATGCTAGATAGTTTTTAAGCCTTTCTGTCCAGTCGTCTACCCAAACCCACCATATAATCCAGCCAATCAGCATTATTAATCCATAAGAACACATCCATTTAACTGATGTTGAATTTACAAGATCAAAACGCCATAAAATTGAGAGCAGAATTGCTAGCACTATATGCAAAAAGGCAATACTCTTATCTCCTAACATCTTAAACACTAACTGCTTAAAATTGAGATAAGGATTGGGAAAAATGGGCGTTAAATTTCTCAAAAGTTTATTCTCTAATCTTGCGGATAAAGATAAACGATGCCAAAACATTACTAGATACTCAGTACTGGCCACAAAAAGAACTGTCGCCCATAAAACTCTAACAGAAAAATGCGCCTGCAAAACTGAGACAGCTAAACTTACCGCCAAAATAACAATCCTAACAAGCATTGCTCTCATTTCTCTCTCCTCTTAGGTATTACCACCATTATACAACAAGTTAGGTTCGGGGTCGAACCTTTGAAAAACGAAGTCATACATTACTGCAATTTGTCAGTGGTTTTTGGAGATCGGATCTAGATCGGATCCTTCAAAACTATGATAAACTTTATTCAATGCCTAAATTTAAATATTTAACGCCAGCTTTGCTTCTAACAGCAACTTTATTGTTTCCTTTAAAAACTTTGGCTACAGATACCATTTTGCCCGTTACAACCGTAACTCAAACTCCCGCATCTCCTGACGGAAAAAATAATTGGTATGTTTCTCCTGTTACTTTTAATCTTGAGGCTACTGACTTAGATAGCGGGATAAAAGAAATTAACTACAGAATAGATTCCGGCGTATGGCAAAAAGCAAGTTTTGATAATTCTTTAAATTTAGCTCCAAATCCCTCATTTGAAACCTCGGGATCAACAACTTCGGGCTTGGCAAGCTGGGAAGCAACTGTTTCAGACCCCGAAGGTACTTATTCGCAAGACACTTCGCAGTATTTAACCGGATATCAAACTTCTTCCGCGAAAATGGTAACAACCGCCGGCACTTGGCATGGTATAAATAATAAGAACGCGTTTTCTGTAACAACTCCTTTTGACAACATGTCGGCTTCAGTTTGGTTAAAAACTACCGGTGTTACAGGCTTGGCATATTTTAAAGTTTACGCTGTAACACCAGACGGAAACGGAGGCTATGTTGACACATTAATTAACCAAAGTAGTACTGTTACAGGAACTGTAGGGTGGACAAGAGTGTACTTGGATTTTATTGTAAATGTTGATAGCGCGGTAGGAGTGTACATGGACGTAGGATTGTCAGGACCCGGAACTCTTTGGGCGGATGCTGCTGTAATAAATTCATCTACAAATACAGCGAGAACATCTACAACTATAAGCACTGACAATACAAATCACATTTTTGAATATTACAGCGCAGACAATGCGTTAAATACTGAAACCTATTCCTGTACTTCAAATCCTAAAAAAAACTGCATAACTTTTAAATCCGATATAACTGCGCCGGGAAATTGGCATGACTCCGGAGCATTTAGAGGTTTTTTCGGATCAAACCATGAACTTTACGTTTATACAAATGTAGAAGATCAAACTTCCGGATTATCAACTTTTACAGACAAATACCAATACCGTACTGAACTAAATCCCACTTTCGGCAGATTTTCAAATCTTTTGGGATGTAACAGCGCGTGGCAACCCAACCAATGGGCATCACTTTTTTCACCGCCTTTCACTCCCGGATCAACATCCGCGTACTTAATAACGCAAAAAACCGATTTTTGCAACAGTAATTGGAAGATCTGTAAAATAGTAAGGTTTTATTCTGAGGACATGGCGGGAAATGCAGATACAAAAGATCTTTGTATAAACGGACCTTGGATTAAATCAAGGGGTGGCGCCAACGTGCGGTCAAACTACAATATCGATATGATATCCGAACCGGTTGGTGATAATACAGACGGTCTTATTGAAGCGGGTGGAAGCAGTATTGATTTTTTCACTTCCACAAAAGATTGGAAAGTAACCGGCTCACTGCCGATTGAAGAATTCAACTACCAAAGGCTCTGGGATTTAACAGACACAAAAACTCAAGTAACTTATCTTACTAACGAAAGCGGAATATTCTTTGTCAACGGAAATTTTGAGATAAAGAACACTACATTTCCAGCCAAATCATACGGTTCAACAACGCACGATCAAATAATCTTTGTTAACGGAGATCTGAAAATCTCCGTGAATATTTCAACAGGAAATACTTCTACTGCTCTTTTTATTGTCAAGGGAAAAGTTGATATAGCAAAGGCTGTTGACACCGTAAAGGTAGCAATTTTCGCGGACGGCACTTTCAATACCGCCTACGATCTAACCGAAGGTCAAACAACAAAAACGTTAAACTTAAATGGCGTTTACTCAGCGGACGTATTCAACTTCCAAAGAACCTTACAGGGTACTGACAACGATTTGTTCCCTTCAGAAAATTTTGTGTACGAACCTAAATTTTTAATAAATTTGAAACAGTTTTTTGGAGGATATTCGGTAATTTGGAAAAAAGTTGAATAAATGAAGGACTCCGGTCTAAAGCCCGGAGTCTCCTCTTTTCTTTGCAGAAAATAAGCTATTAAAGCCTCAAACTTTGCGTTTAATTCTAAACCCATCAGCTACATCTTCAACCAGATAGCCCTTTGATTCAATTTCACGTCTTATTAAATCGGCCTTGTCCCAAATTCCACTCTTTCTGTATTGTGTTCTTACCCTAGCTAAATTTTCAATCTCAACTGGAATTTCAAAACCTACATAATTTTCTATTCCCAAGCCCAAAACTTCGTCAAACTTAAGCAAAGTTGTGATTTTTGAACTCTCGGCAACCTCGCTTTTTACTAACTCCCAAACTACCGCCAAAGCTTCAGGCATATTAATATCATCATTTAAAGCTTCGTTAAACTTATCTAAAAAGTCAATCGCCAAAACCGCATCTTTTGATTCTTCGTAAGTTCCAACTAAATCATATAATTTTTTCACGGCATTTTGAGCATTTTGTAGAGCTTCCCAAGTAAAATTTAACTTCTTTCGGTAATGGGCGCCCATGTAAAAATATCTTAATGCAACCGGAGTAAATCCTTTTGCTTCGATATCAGGAAGTGTATACGCATTTCCAATACTTCTCCCCATTCTCCCTCCATCTACTTGCAAAAAGGCTGTATGAACCCAATAACTAGCGAACTTTTTACCCGTGGCGCACTCACTTTGAGCAATTTCATTTTGATGATGAATCATTCTTAAATCCTCGCCTCCTGCGTGAATATCAATATTTTCTCCAAGCTCGGTTAAAATCATAGCGGAACACTCAATATGCCAGCCGGGAAATCCCCTTCCCCACGGAGAATCCCATTCCTGCCACCTCATTTTGTCTTTTGGAGAAAATTTCCATAAAGCAAAATCCAAGGGGTTCTTTTTTTCTAGGTTTGGCTCAATCCTTGCCCCTTCTCCTGATTCGTTTTCTTTCATGCCGG
>Ga0209541_10005314_pt1 | contig 22544 bp, 24 predicted proteins | sample RifCSPlowO2_01_FD_184027 | JGI IMG/M metagenome (GOLD analysis project Ga0209541, IMG submission 184027) | Groundwater microbial communities from Rifle, Colorado - Rifle CSP2_plank lowO2_0.1 (SPAdes) (version 2) | ecosystem: Environmental > Aquatic > Deep subsurface > Groundwater | place...
CACAAAGCCGTAAACGGTGGAAACCTTATTGTTTATCAAAAAGACGTTAAGAGAACATTTATACATGTCCGAGATATGGCTCGTGCGCTGTTACATGGTGTAGAGAATTTCAATAAGATGAAAGACAATCTCTTCAACGTTGGCCACGAGTCTTTAAATCACACAAAGAAAGACCTTGTAGAGAAAATACGAGAATTTTATCCTAAACTTTATGTACACTACGCCGACATTGGGCAAGACCCAGACCAACGGGACTATGAGGTGTCCTATGCAAAAATGAGAGGTGCAGGCTTCGAGACTGTTGTGACGTTAAGCCAGGGCATTAAGGAGATGCTAAAGGCATTTCCATCAATAAAGCTTCATAACCCATACACAAACTTCCAGGGGTAATTGATACATAAGAAACATCAATGAATGCTATATGAGTGAATTATATACTACAAGGACAACGTGCAGAGTTTGCGGGAATAAATCGTTGGACGACATACTCTTTCTTGGAAACCAATACGTAGTAAATTTCCCCGGCGCGGAGGATGGTGAAGAGTATGCTCGCTCTCCTCTCGAGTTAGTGTTGTGTGATAAAGATAAGGGTGGATGTGGACTTCTTCAGCTACGGCATACCTTCTCGCATAGCAAGCTATATGAGAAGTACTGGTATCGCTCAGGCATGAATCAAACAATGACAGATGAACTTGTCAGTATGGCGCATGTATCGGAGAAAATGGCAGGACTTAAGGAGGGGGATTATGTGGTTGATATTGGCTCGAATGACTCAACGCTCCTCCGCGGATTTCAAACGAAGGGAATTTATAGAGTCGGATTTGAGCCTGCCAAAAATATTGTCGAGAAGTATGGGCAAGAAGGCGTTACAAAAGTATTCACTGATTTTTTTGCATACGAGCCGTGGCAAATGGAGTTTGGCAACGCAAAAGCAAAAATAATTACCGCAATTGCGATGTTCTATGACCTCGAAGAACCAAATCAATTTATGGAAGATGTAGTCAAGTGTCTCGACGACGACGGGCTTTTCGTGGTCCAGCAAAATTATCTTCCATATGTACTCGAGCGGAATGTGGTGGATAATATATCTCATGAGCACCTTGAATATTTTTCTTTAACCACGTTTAAATACCTAATGGACAAATTTGATTTGGAGATATTTGACGCCGAACTTAATGATGTAAATGGAGGGAGCATGAGAACGTATGTTAGAAAAAAAGGAAAAGGGTTGGCGATGAATATAAGAGAGGGAGCAGCCGACAGGGTGGAAGAAATATTAAAAAAAGAGAACGAGATTGGCCTCAATGACAAGGATACATATGACAAGTTTGCCAAGAGGCTTAACGATAATAAGAGTAAATTAAAAACCTTTATCAAAAATGAGACGGGGGGCGGAAAGAAGATATATGCCTATGGCGCATCAACTCGAGGCAATTCGCTTCTTCAGTTTTCGGAATTAGATGCATCTCTTATTATTGCCGCAGCGGAGAGAAATCCTGATAAGTGGGGCCTCAAAATGGTGGGCACAAACATTCCAATTGTTTCAGAAGCCGATGCTAGAGAGGCAAACCCGGACTACTTTCTTGTCTTGCCGTGGCAGTTTTTACCAGAGTTTGTCCGGCGTGAGTCTCGGTATCTAAGGGCAGGAGGTAAGTTTATAGTACCCTTACCAAACCCGAGCCTGGTTGTGGCAGACGGAACCAAGACAGAATTATAAACAAATCAAAATAAATTACATTTTACATTTAATTAGACGGCTTACGCATCTCAAGAAAAATAATACCCAAGGGAAATGGCTGCATTAAGAAAACCCGAAAATGAGGTGTAATTGCCGTTCCGACGTCAGACAATTCCTTGTGATTAAAAAATCGTTGTTCTGTACCTTCCCACAGCCAAAGCCAGCGTAATAATTTTGGCCTAGACATTTTATACCAAATAGTATGATAAGAATATTTATATGGCACACTAATAAGCACCACCCCTCCTGGGACAAGCGCCTTATAATGCTCTCGCGCAACTAGAGTCGGATCATCAAAATGTTCAATAAGCCCTTGACTCCAGACAAAGTCAAATTTATCGTCTATGTTTAATTTTGTACAATCACCAATAATAAATTTCGCATTACTGACCCCTAAAGATTCGGCACTAGCACTTGCCTGTTTTAGTGCGACGTCAGAGATGTCTACACCATAGAGACTCTTGATTTCCTTACAAATAGATAGCGAGAGTGAAGCTCGCCCCGAGCCAAGCTCCAGCATTCGCGTGTCTTTAGTAATATAGCGACGAAGAATACGTCTGAAAAAAAGATTGTAGATGGTCCTGCCGAGGTCAATGACTGAATCAACGAATCCCCCTTTCCTCGACCACACGGCTTGCCACTCGCCTGCCTGTTCAATATCTTTTTGCATAATCAAAAAGGAAAGGTTACGATCGCAAACCTCCCATCATCATATATAGCTTTGTCTAAGGGAACTTGATCAGTGGGATCATTTGCACGATCCACCATGAGATACTTCACGTTAAAGTGTTTGAGAAGGGTGGCCTGATTTGATTTGACAACTCCATATCTCTGAAGCATCACTTCGAAGTATTCATCTCCTTGATATGTAATTGGATCGGTGTACGGCGGACATTGCAAGCCACTAAAAAGATACTTTGCTTTTGTACACAGCCATGCTTGTCTGTTTTGGGCCAATGGCTGCTCTTTGGCAGGCCCTCCACCAGAGTGAAGCCCAAAATCGCGCTTCAAATCTTCTATTGTTAAGACATCCAGACTACGCGATAGTAGATACCTGGTCTCCAGATCCTGCGCTCTAATACTGTGAAGTATGGTTTGGGGAGCAAACAGAGGGTAGTGTCGAGTCATAATCGGTATATATTGTGCAATTGAGTCATTCACCCAAATTACTGACTCCTCGGGTTCATGTAGATCAAGCCACTTTAGTGGAGGAGCGTATGTTTGGGAATCAACAATACCATGACCACGATCGTTATATTTAAAAAACTCAAGTCCGCGAGGAATAGTCCTCAATACTCCACCCATAAGAATGAGAAGAAATGAAGCAACTATTATATATTTAACTTGCTTACTTTTGTCCGTAACCTCGGGAGCCTCGGATACTGGCAAACGAGCCCTCATATACCATTCGTATATACCAAACCCCAAGATAATCACCATCCATACCCGCACAAAGCGGCCCATGTGAATAGCGAGTGTAAATTCAACGCCAGTAATGATATTTAATACCAGCCCCACTAATAGAGCCGCGCCAGTCGCCAACCAAAAGACTCTTCGTGCCCAATCACCTTCGTCACTCTCAGAGAAAAATTTCCACAATAACCCGAGGGCGATTAGCCCTATCACTATCCATCGCCCGAAGAAAAAGGCTTCAATAGCGGGAATATGTGTATAAACAAGACCAAGGCGCCGGAAAGTTTCTAGATAATAAGGGTCACTCATTTGCATTAATGTAAAGAAACCAAAGGGAATAAGTAAGAGCCCTGAAAATACACCAACAGTCACGAGCGCCTTAAGTTCTTTCAGACGACGCCCGCCCGACTGAACGGCTTCAGTCGTTCGGGCGGGAGTAAATAGATACCAAAAGAATATAAATGTAAATGTAAGTAAAACAAAATAAGATAAATAGCCGTAAGTATAAAATGTGGCAGCTGCGACCATTGAAAGTAAAAATTGTATTTTTCTGTTATGAGGTTCATATAAGAACTTTAATAGTGCAATCAGAAATACTAAAAATACTGGGTAGACTATCTGCATTACAGTCGGCTTAGCAATAAACGAATACACACTTATATATGAAATCACTGACCACAGAAAAGCCCACCATCTTGGCACCCTTAAGAGTCCAAAAAGGACAAAAGTTAATGTTAAAAATACCAAACTCCAAACAAACATATTAACCATCACAGCAAGATTAAATGGCAAACCCAGAAGCATTGGAATCGCCGAGACAATATCTGGCAAGAAAAAGGCCGGAGCAATACCGCCACGATTCTCATACACATACGGGTTACCGATGAGGACATGGCCGTCTATTACTTCATGAATACGCGCATAATAATATAAACTGTCAGTAGTCCCCCTCGGTAGTGTGCCTTGCCAATTTCCCCAACCGCCGACTTGATATATAACAAAAATTGCCGGTATAAGTGCACCTAATAAAGCTACAAGTACAAAAAACTTTTTCATTTATTATTATCAGTATAGACGGCGTCGGGAGTAAACACCAGATGTTTATATACGAAAAAGTTATAGACCGCCATCATGCCACTTATCAACACTTGAGCGAGAATATAATGAATATGCAGAAGATCCACCCCTATATACATGAATAAAGTATTCAGGCATAGATTAAATATTTGAATTCCAAGATAAAGAACTGTCTGCTGTTTGATTTTCTCCCTTGTATAGTCATTAAAAGTGAAAAACTTCTGCATCATGAAACTCACAGCAACCGCGGTGATGAATGCTACAACTGCGGCTAGTAAATACCACATATAAAAAAAGCGCACTAAAACAAAGAGTGGGATTATATTGGCGGCCGCAGCCAAACCGCCTGAAAAGAGGAATCTGACAACACGATGATTGTAAAGATAGAGACTGAATTTGTAGAATTTACGCATAATTATGGTATGGTACCATATAATAATATGGGGAAAGAAGAGCTGTTTAATATGCCGGAACTAGCCTACGATGAACGCGACTGTTTGGCGCTTAATGCCGAAAAATCAAAGATTGTCTCCAAGTTGGTACGTGATATACAACCAAAAAAAATGCTCGATATTGGTGTATGTACAGGCATTTTTTATTCAAAATATATCCCGGAATACCTAGAAAATGGAGCAATATACGGCGTTGATATACAGCAGGAATTTTTAGATATCGCGGCACAGCGTGGCATCCACACTACCAAAGTAAATCTTGATAAAGAAATACTCCCATATGATAACGAGAGTTTTGATATGGTCATATGTGACGGTATTCTCGAACATACTTTACGGCCACGGGAAATGTTTCAAGAAATATCACGGGTGCTAAAATCTAGTGGTCAGCTGATCGTGATCGTACCAAGCGCTGTGTCATCTAAACGTCGATGGCGTATGTTGCGCGGCGATAGTCCGTTTTTCCCGCTAATAGATAATCTTCTCAACAAGGGATTTATGAAGCGGTGCGCAATCTTTTACGATGAAAGGGATCTACGGCGAGTGATGGAGAAGCATTTTACCATCAAACGCATTGTGTTTTTCGACCAGAAATATCACGACGAAAAGGCGTTTATGGTGTGGCTCATGCGAACGTGGAGTAAATTTTATCCGTCGGCACGCGATGCAATGCTGGCTGTAGCTACCAACAAATGATAAAAGAATATTTAGGAAAATCTATAGCAGTGAAGAACGTCTGCTTTGCCGATCAAAACTTCCTTGAAAGCGCGGAGAGAGCTGGACAACAGATTCACGATTCACTTCTGGCAGGCAAACGTATTTACATAGCAGGAAACGGTGGTAGCGCGGCAGATTCCCAGCACTTCTCCGCTGAACTCTTAGGTAAATATAAATCAATGAGAAAGGCTTTTCCGGCTACTGCCTTAACCACCGATACTTCCCTCTTAACCGCATGGGCAAACGACGCCAGCTTTGATTTTATCTTCTCCAGACAGCTTGAAGGTCTCGGAAAAAAGATGGATATCTTCGTCGCTCTTTCAGCGGGAGGAAATTCACCTTCTATTATAGAGGCTCTCAAAGTGGCGAACACTCTCGGCATGATTTCAATCTGTCTTTTAGGTAAAGGCGGTGGACAAGCTAAAGATATGTGCACTATTCCTGTTGTCGTCCCCTCAGATATCACTTCTCACATCCAAGAAGTTCACATCACCTTGATTCACTTTTTCTGCGAATATTTTGAAGAATAGACTTTAATAATATGCTTAATAATATCAGTTGTTGATTGGACCTTGCCTGGGATAATTACCACTTCACCGCCATTTTTGCGAACAGTAACTGTCTCAAGAAGCTTCTCTGGGTCGTAATCTCCACCTTTAGTATGGATAGCTGGCTTTACTAACTCCAGAAAATTTATCGGATCCGACTCATTGAAAATGGTGGCGTAGTCGACACAAGCAAGAGCAGCTACCATTTCTATTCGCTCGGCTTCAGGTAAAATAGGACGAGAATCAGATTTATATTGCTTAACCGAAGAATTCGAGTTCACTCCTACAATAAGCACGTCACCGAAAGATTTGCTTTTTTCCAATGCTCTTTTTTGGCCAATATGCAACATATCAAATGCGCCGTTTGTAGTAACAATTTTCTTACCCTGCCTTTTGAGTTCCTCAACTATAGCGGGAAGTTCAGCCAAAGATACAACCTTGTTTTTGGTATTCATATTTTAAATATACCTTACAAACCCCTATTTGACAAAAATATTTCATATGTGCTAGTATTGAAAGAGAACAGAACGCCAAACTACCAAACTAGGGGGACTATATGAGGCATAGTGAGTTTCTCGCAGAGCAGGAAAGAAATTACGAAAGTCTTCGACGGCAACAAGAGCAGGCAATGCAGACGGGAATCGAAGCTGATCCCTCGCTCCGAGAGAGGAGCGGCGGATTCTTTCTTTCTCTTATCCATCCTCCTGAAGTGGTGACAAAAGTGACGGCACTTTCTCACCAGATAGCAGAATTGGTGCCAGCTATCGTGTATCGTCCGCAGGATATTCACACGACAGCAGGACGGTTGGAAGATGGGTCTTTCGGTCCGGGTTTCTACTTTGACGAAAGTAGACCAGAACATGCGGAGAGCCTGAGACGTGTTCTCAAAATCGCCGAGGAGGTTGCTAAAAGGATTCCGTCCCAGGATTCAGGGAGTATCGCTTTTACCGGCGAACTCTTTGTAACCCCGCGAGTTATCGTCGTCGCCAGCATGCCTGACGAAGCCCAAACGAGAACCTTCGAACTCGTCAGACAAGTCGGAGAGGAGATGAGAACACCCATCAAACCGGCTTGGGGTGCTCACATGACGATAAGCCGGTTTACCGACGTGAGAAGTCGAGAAGAGATCGGACACCTCCTCGACCTCTTGAGAAACGCGACTCCGATTGGGATAAGTAGACCTATCGGAATTTCAGCTGGCTACACCCTGCGACAGAAGGAAGAGATCAATTACACAGATCTGCGGAAGACCCCAGGACCGTTCCACGGAGTAAAAACTTTCGCCTTCTAACGTTAGAGTTTGACACCCCTGCACTTCGGCGCAGGGGTGCTTTGTTTAAAATCGAAAACTGCCAATGTTTTCCTATTTGTACTTTGCAATCCAGTAATAGATAAACGAATTTTAAAGGACTTAGTCTTAGCTGTTAGCTGAGTTATTAGGTATTTTATCTTGATAACATTTTTTGAGGGAAACTCTGTCATATATAATGTCACATGCGGTAAGCAAGCCCTCTCACTTAAAACAAAGAGGCCACCTTTCTCTTTCAAGCGCTGACTCCATAATATAGCCTACTCTGCCACTAACCGCGGAACACTGACTGCAATATTGAGAGACTGAGATGTATTCATCATAACAATACCCCTTGTTTATTTATATATAATGAGAGGCCACCCAGATATTGGATGGCCTCTAGGACGAACTATTCCGTGTTTATGTGACGATACTGTAGCCGGCGGCCATGGCATCGTTGTAGAACATCTTGACAGTATCCAAAGAGTACTCGTCGAGATTCTTACCGACCAACGACAATTTTTTCAAAATGTCATTAGTAGCAGTGATAATGTGGCAACCGACCGAGTCGGCCTGAAAGACATTGAGCAACTCACGCGGGCTTGCCCAGATTAATTCCGCCTTGGGCCTCGCCTTCATGATGCGAACCGCCTCGGCCATTAGTGGTATCGGATCACGACCAGTATCGGCAATCCGACCAGCAAACACCGAGATGACCGCTGGGGTTTCCGCCGCAAGGAACTCGGTCACTGACCTGACTTGGTCTAGTGTGAGAAGTGCGGTAACGTTGAGTTTCACCCCCGCACGCGAAAGTCGCTCGATAAGCGCATGACTTGACTCCCCTTTCGTGTTGGTGACAGGAATCTTCACATAGATATTCCCACCCCAACGCGCGATCTCAAGTGCCTGCTTCTCCATCTCGTTAAAGTCGTCGGCAAAGACCTCGAACGAAATTGGCCGATCGCCCGTAAGACGCATAGCGTCCAGAGCAAATGTTTTATAATCCACTACACCTGCCTTGCGCATCAAAGTTGGGTTGGTGGTAAAACCCTTTACAAGAGGGTTTGCTGCTATTTCCTTGATACCAGCAAGGTCGGCGCCATCGGCGAATAGCTTGATGTTTAGTTTTTTGATGTTATTCATGATACCACTCTGATTAAATCTTTTTTCTTGGGCGGCAATCAATCCAGGATTCGCGAGGCGAATACCTAAAGAATAACGGATTTTTATGAAAATTTCAATTTTAGAAAAAATGAGAGCCCCAAGCAGAATTGCGTTCTGCTTGGGGCTCGAGTCGGGCGGCAAAGTGGCAAGGTAAAGATGAGAATTCTTTTTGGGGAGCAGTCATACGAGCCATGGAACTTTTTGATCTTACCCAAAAGGATGCGCGTTGGAGCAAGCGCAAGCCTGAGATAAATAGAGTCAAAGAACTTTTTGTCGATGCGGTACTCGGCGGAACGGAGTACAAAACGACTCTCCAAGATTTGGATAAATATTTTATGCAGTTTGCAATAATTGCGATGCGATAAGAATCTCTCGTGTTTATGATAATCTGACGTTATGTCGTTAAAAATTGGCATAGTATGAACACAATAGAACATTCAATACCTTTCTCTTTCATTATAAAACTACCAAAACCTCAAAAATTGTTTGGGAATAAATAAGAAAGCCGCCACACCGAGAAGCGAGGCCCGATGGGCGGCTTCTTAGTGTGGCGGTAAGTTCAGTAGTCGAGGACATCCTTGTAGTAGAGGTCATTGAAGATCATCAGACCGAGTGCGCAAGCGAAGGGGTAGATAATACTTTCCCCCATGAGCACACCCACATCTGCTTCAATCATACCTCCATGACCATGCCAGTATTGGATGACAATTAATGCTCCAATTACTGTGCTGACCGCGAGAGATACAGCGAACCCCCAACCGCTCGTCCAAAATGTACCGACCCAGCCGATAGCGAGTCCTAATACTACGCCAATTACGACCAAGATCGGCAGATGGGTAAGAAATCCTGCAGGCATAAACCCTCCTTTTTCTACCTACCATTGTACTTCTTCTACCTACCATTGTATCACACTTTAGTATAGAAAGTCAATAGCACATGAATATTAAAATGGAACAATAAAAAACCACTATCTTTAGTGCTTCTCATTTCTTAATTGCCCTATTTAGATCTTTTTTCTTAGGAGGGATAGTACCATGAATCTTGGTAGAAAGCGCGCCCCAGATATTGGCTATTTCAAGAGATTCTTTAGGTCGATTTCTGTCTCCCAGACTGAAAGCTGCCAAGAAAGCATCACCAGCCCCGCAGGCGTCCACCGCTCTTACTTTATATGGTTGGCTCTTTATATACTGACCATTAAATATGGCTATCACACCTCGATTTCCTAATTTTACGACAACATTCTTCAGTCTTAATTTTTTCATTATGGTAAGAAGGGACTGTTTAGGCTTTTTAATATCAAACTTTGGGTAAACGGCTCTGGCCTCTTTCTCATTCAGGAGCATACAATCCACGTTACGATAGAGATGATGATTACTTTTCTTGTGTGATATCTGAACATCTACATATAATGGCTTCTCGTATTTTTTGCTTATCTTCAACAGGTTATCAATCAAAGTCTGTTTCAAAAGACCATGTTGAGGGTCCATGACCACTATCACGTCTACATTTTTCGCCTCTCTCTCAATATGGCCAAAGAGCTTTTTCTCGAGAGAGATGCTGATGTCATGGTTATCAACTTTATTAACCTGCAATAGCTTTCTTAAGCCGTCATACCATCTTCTCTTCACTGTAGTTCTACGAGTATTGTCAACGAGAAATATTTTCTTTAATTTCGGGTGGACAAGTGAATCGTAATACTTCGCGTCCTCATCCGCGCCCAATACAGTGATAAACGTGAGATGTCCGCCCAACTCTAAGATATGACTTGCCACTAGGCCGTTACCGCCAAAGAATATGTTTACTTGCCCCTCTTCAACTTCGGGCACTGGAGCATCCAGGGCCTTCCCAACGATATTGCCGTAGATGTAAATATCCAAAATCGTATCACCTACAAGAAGGACTCTTTTGTCCTTAAACGACTTGATAATATCTAGTTTCATTTATGGTATGATACACTCTTTCTTATGAAATATAAATCTCTCCTCTTGGACGTGGACGGGACTCTTGTCCCTGTTGGACCACACACGATACCGTCTGAAAAAGTGATTGAGTCTCTAAGACAGGCAAAGAAAGTGGCCCACATTTCTCTTGTCTCAGGACGTTGTTTAGACTGGCTTACTGAAATTTTTCAAGTACTAGACATAACAGACCCATGCATAATTAATGGGGGTTCACAAATCATTGACCCAAAAACAAAAAAGATTCTTTGGGAACGACCTATCGATAAAGAGGATGTAAAAAAAATTTTAAAAATAATTAGTAAAGACAAAATTCCTTTTATTGTCAGTGACAACGGGGTGGAATATGAAAATCCGTCTCAATCTGAATTCTCGAATCCACTGGCTATAAAGTTGTCATATTTTGACTCAAAAGAGAAGTCTGATAAATGTTTAGAGATTCTACAAACCATATCTGGTATTTCGGCACATAAAACTTTTTCGTGGGATAAAAATAGAGTTTATAGAATGGATACCTATATTACACACAAAGAAGCTACCAAGCATTATGCCGCCAAAGAATTAGCTAAAATACTAGGAATTGATACTAGCGAAATGATCGGGGTTGGTGATGCTAGAAACGATGTTCCTCTCCTTCATATCTGTGGGTTAAAGGTGGCTATGGGTAACGCCGACAACAAACTCAAAAAAATTGCTCATTACATTGCTCCTAGCGTGGACGAGGACGGAGTTGCCCATATAGTCGAGAAATTCATCCTCTCTTGATCAATCTTTTTTTATCAACTTCCCTAAGTGCTTCTTCTGCTGCAGTTATAACATCCTCAAGACGCGTGGACTTCGCTATGCGCTTCGCTTCTCTGGTATCGTGATTTCGTACATTCATAGTAGATATAAGAGGCTTTGGTTTTCCTGGTGGAAAGACCTTTTTGTGAATCTCTCCTTGCGGAGACTGACTCAAAGGATCAACGGGACCGAGTATGTCGACGGTTGGGATATTGAAGGCTTCAGCAATGTAGAGAGGGCCGGTATTTGCGCTTATAAAGACATCGAGTTTTGATATACCAGCTTTTAAATCGTCTACTGATAAACAAGTTGAATCGGTCACACTGGATTTATCTAGAATAGCCAACATCGTCTCGATAGACTCGGGAACATTATCCTTTCCGCCAAAAACAATTACGTGAGCACCATGCTTTTTTATGAGGTAATTCGCTACTTGGGCGAATTTCTTCGGGTCCCATTGTTTTTCCTTACCACCAGCTCCAGCGGATATACCAACTATATATTTATACGGTACGGATATATTAGATATTAAATCCGTGGCTTTTTTTTCGGCCACTTCCGAAAAGCCGAGATGTTTGGTCGTATCATGAGAATTAATCCCGACAGGCTCGAGAGCCTTCAATCTCTCCCGAGGAGCATATCCCCAAATTTGATGTGGAAAAACTTTGATAAACTTTTGCATAATTTTATACGGACGTATCACATCGTGAGCCACACCTCCCACAACGGTCGGAGCAATTACTAAAGGAATTCCCGCAAGATAGAGTAGGGATACAAATTCAAATGATGGTCCAGTTACCACAGCAACATCAGCTAGGCACTCTTTGATACGCGCTATAGTCCCATCTTCTTCAAGGTCAAGATAATCGTCGACCAAACCACTATCAGCTAAAAGCGGACGATGCAGTTTAGAATTCCCTGCCACGATAATGTGTGTGTTTGGCAAATAAGTCCGAATTGCAAAGAGTACTGGCGTGGTACAAACAACATCTCCCAACTTCCCAGATGGTACTACTATAATCCTGTGAAGGCTCTTGGGAATTTTATTTGCCTTACCATAAAAAATTGCTCTAGTGAGACATCGAGCAAGGAGTAAGATTCTGTTGAGTCTTTTTATAATCATTAGAAATCGATTTTATATCAATAAGGGCGGAGAGTCTAGGCTCTCCGCCCTGTGCCGCTGTTAAGCAGTCTCTGGTTCGCCACTCTTCCATCGACGACCAATGCCCACTTCAAGACGCTTTCGAATATATTCGGGTGGGTTTATATTTATCCACCCTTCCCTCTGCAGTTCCACTATCCGTTCCGAAGAAACAGTAGTGTTTCGCATGACGGGTGTTCTCCAGTTAAAAGCGTCGGTGTTAAAGTCCGGCTGAAGATATCCCTCCCGTAAAGCCATCTTAAAGAGCATGCTTCCAGGAAACGGAATGGGAATAAATAGGGAACAATAGGGCGCGCCGGAAAGAACCAGTTGCCGACCAAGTTCGATCGACGAAAGAATCTCTTCCTCGGTTTCGTCCGGGAAGCCAATCATCATGTTGATTGGACATATGATTCCCAGCCGCGTCGCTATTCTCACTAACTCGAGGACGTCGAGCTTAGAGTGATTAAGCTTGCCAGTTGCGTACTTATCCAGAACCCGTTGCGAAGCCGATTCAACCGGGAAAACGATTTGGTCGAACCCGGAACTCTGAAGAAGCTTCAGATATTCAACGTCAATGGTTGGTTTGCCACCGTGCCCTCCCTTTAGGAAGTGCACGAGGTTCACCCCATTAACGTCTGCAATCTTAAATCCCATACCCGTCACTTGAGTAAAAATCTCCTTCACCCGAGCCTTGTGAGCAAGCAAACTGTCATCCTCAAAGAATATCCTCGAGACGCCAAGTTCTCTTAGTCGCCCCACCTCCTCCATCACCCGACCAACTGACTTGAGACGAAGAGCTCCCATACCACCACTTGCCTCCGAGTGACCTTTCTCCATAGAAATGTGGCAATAGGCACACTCGAAAGGACAACCTCGCGACGTCATTAGTGACGCCAAACGGTCATTATCCTTAAGAAAGCTCCGCCCGGCCGAGGCGACACCCACGTTCTCATAATGAGCCCAAGGAAGCTTGTGCCACGCAGGGAACGGAAGCCCATCAAGATCCATGAGTACATCATCAGGTTGTGGGGAACGTCTCACAATCTTGCCGTTCTTCATGCTAATTGTTCCCGACACCTCAAGGTCTCTCTCTTGTTCCCAAGTGCGAACAATATTAATGACGACGTTCTCGCCTTCAGTGTTACAAACGACGTCAACATCTCCCACAAGAAACCTCTCCGGAAGACTACGGGAATTGACCCCGCCCGCTATCACTAAGATATCCTCTGAAACATCCTTAGTCGCTTTCGCAACTTCAAGCGCCATTTTAGTCTGCGGAGTGAAGTTCGAATTGATTCCTACGACATTGTAGCCACCGTTGGCAATCACTTCGCTAATTCGCTCCGTTGTCATACCGATACGGATGAGACCATTCGACTGCATGACATGCCTGTTGAAAGTCTCTTCGAGACTGTCATCCAGCGTACCTACCGACGCGTCGAGCACATCAACCTCGATACCCACTCTTTCAAGCGCTCCGGCCAGATAGAGCAGTCCGAGCGACCCGTCAGGTCGAGGAAACTCCTTCGGCATAAGCTGATTGGGTGGATAGATAAGAAGAACTTTTGGTTCCATCAGAGTCTCCTTTCAGAACAATAAATTAAGAACTTTTTCTTAGTACATCTTGACCTTTATTTTTCAATTTGTCAACTTTTTATAAATTTAGATATGGCTACCCCGCGTTTTTCCCAAGTATATTTATCTTTAGTAAGCCACGCTTGGCCAGAAAGTTTTTTGGCAAAATCATTATTCTCGTAGATTTTTAGAATGGCCTTAGCCCATCCCTCTGGATTATTTTGCTCTACAATCACCGCATCCACTCCATCAGTTAGAACTTCTTCTATGCACTCGGCCCGTCCTCCAATGATCGGCCTACGACTGGCAAGCGCTGGAAACATTTTAGCCGGAGAATCCCCCACCAAATCTTTCTTTCTTTTAGGAATGAGAATGATATCAAATGCTTGGAGATATTTCGGTATCTTACTTCTTTCCTGCCAAGGCACGATAATGACCCGTTCTGCTAAACCGTTATCCCTAGCCACATCGCGAAGCCATTCCCCATTACCACTAAGCTCTCCCACAATAACGACAACTGTTTCTTTCGGTAGAGATAACAGACTCTTCACAATATCATCCAACTCATAATAATCATTGTTTGGATTGGCACCAACCACTCCAGTATATCCTATCAAATACGCGTCTATCGGGAGACCAAGCTCTTTACGAAACGCGGATTTATCCTCTAAATGATCGAACCACGATTCCTCAGCAGCACTGCAGAGAGAAAGTAATATGTTGTCATTTGTTTTCTCGTAATACTCTTTGAGTCCAGAGCTGATTGCAATCACACCGTCCGAGAGCCACACCGCACCTCTATTCATCAACTGTCTCGATCTGCTATCCAACACCGAATGTATCTCAAAAAAAACTTTCTTTCGTAAAATCGCTTTAGCAAATAATGCCGCCAGCGAAAGCGACTCATCTCGAAAATAAACCACATCAAATGCCCCTATATGACTGAGCATAAACCAAGCTAGATGTAAATTAGCCAAGAGAAATAGCAGGATCTCTGAACTGCTCTCTCCACTATGATTTGAAGTATTAGTTTCTCGTAAACAGATAATCTCAAATGGCTTACGAATCCCCAACTTCTGAAAAAAGGCTTTCCTATCCATGTCTTGATTCGTCGTAATTAGCTTGCTGACAAGACCTTCCTGCCCGCCCACCACCTCGCATGTTTTGGCCAAATTATAGACATTTGTCTTACCAGACAAGAGATTAATTCTTGATATAAATAGTATGCGTATCATAGCTTTTCTGCCTTACGTCTGGATTCTTCCGCTTGATAAAAAGGAAGGAGGGATGCGTAAGATGAAACCTCGACTCCAATACTTTGGAAGTAACGAGGAAAATATTGTTCGTAATAAGAACGCAAAGTTTCTGGACTTAGTCTCATTTTTGATAGAAAATTAAGGAGGTCAAAACCAGGAAGCGTACATACTCCTGCATAATCATAATCGATGAGATAAATATTTTCCCCAGAAACGAGCACATTATCCGGTGTCATATCTCCATGTTGAACAATTATTGGTAATCGAATGTTATTTTCAAAGGTCTGAAATTTTTTTGTATTCTGGGCAAGATACGATTGCCAAGCAATGTATTTTCTCATGACAAGTTCAACATTATAAGGTCTCGCAGAGAATCTAATTCCTGGACATACAGACTCAATGCAGAAGATTATGCTCCCATCATCATAAAGATAGAGTGATTTAGCAAACATTTGAGCATATGAACTGCCAAGCACGCCCTCTTCAAGAAGTTTTAGATTATTGTGATTACGTTTGATAATTTCTCCCGTGGAATACATACGAGTAGTCTTCACACACAATGTAGGCCAGACTTCTCCTTCTTCAAAGACAAAGAGGAGTATCTTACCTTGATTGGCTTTAGTTCCAGAGGTTGGAGTACTAGTCTTCATAAATGAGAGAGGTGCGCAAGAAGATCGAAGCCATTTGGGATGTTCTCGTATGATTTGTATAATTTGGAGTATCATTTTCGTGCCACAATACCAAAACTAAAGAAAAAATACCGATAGAAACGAAATGTGAGAGGCCAAAGTACCAATAGTCGCGCCACTTTTCTTCTCACATTAAAGGAAGGCATGAGTGAACGAATCGCATACGCAAGCGCATTCAAGTTATTATATGGAATCATTATGCGTGGCAGATTATATCCTGGATATGGTAGATAAAATTCGATGTCGTTAAGGCCAGCCTCTTTAATCAGCTTTTCATAACCACTTTTGGTGTAAGTGTAGGTATTATATGGCTTTCCTTTTCTAAGTTTCATATAAATATTGGCTACAAGGCGCGGCATATAGTTTGTAAAGTAGAGTCCGCTGTGATCTCTACCTCGCAAATATGATAGAGCGAAACGATTTTCAATACCAATATAAAGATAGCCACCTTTTTTTAATAACTTTTTACAAATACGAAGACTCTCTATCTGCGCCTCTCGCGGATTGCGAAAACGAGTAGTAGCACCCACCCATTCCAAAAGCCCATTCATAACAATAAGATCAAAACTTTCTTCTGGAAACGGTGCATCGAAGATATCTCCCACACAGACTTCGATATTTTTTAATCCTTCTTTCTGTGCTCGCAAGTTCAGAAACTTCATACGCAAGAAAGATTGATCAAGTGACACAACCTTCTTCACTACTCTGGCTAAAGGAATACTGATACGCCCTAGCCCCGCCCCTGCGTCTAAGACTGAAAAATCTTTAGAAACAGGAACGACAAAGCGCCAATCGGCCCTATTTTCTTCAAAAGTTTGGTCAAATTTGTTTCTATAACGCACTTTAAATTCGTTCCACCCCTCGTTTTCTATGACCTTAATAGCTTCTTCAAGCTCTTCCTTGGGAGACTTACCCCAATAACGATCTTCGGAAAAAAGGGGTATGCCACCAACAACTTTTTTGTCATTGTTATTTTTATTACTATCCATGGAAGAATCTTACTGTGGCTGGCTTTGTTTCTTAATCCAATTATATGTTTCGGCTAGACCAATTTTAAGCTTTTGACTAGGTGCCCAGCCTAGTCTTTGTTTGATTAGTTTATTATCGGAATTTCGCCCTCGTACACCCAAAGGACCATCTGTATGTTTAATGTTTAGTTTCTTACCAGCAATTTCCATAACCATCTCAGCCAATTGATTAATTGTCACTATTTCCTCTGAACCAATATTAACCGGACCAATAAAGTCTGAATCCATTAGTCGCCGAACACCTTCAAGACATTCATCAATGTAGAGAAAAGAGCGTGTTTGCTTACCATCACCCCAGATTTCTATCGTATCGCCATCTGATGTCTCCGCTATTTTTCGACACAGGGCGGCGGGCGCTTTTTCTTTCCCACCTCGCCACGTACCTTCAGGACCAAAAATATTATGAAAACGAGCTATACGAACCGGTAGACCATAGTTTCGATTAAAAGCTAGATACACTCGCTCACTAAAGAGTTTTTCCCAACCATACTCACTATCTGGAGCAGCTGGATAAGCAGATTCCTCCGAACACTTGGGGTTATCCGAATCAAGCTGGTTATATTCTGGATAAATGCAGGCCGAGGAAGAATAAAAAATCTTTCTGATACCCGCCTTGTGACCAAAGAAAGTAACATTGAGATTGATAGTCGCTGAATTATGCATGATATCAGCATCATGCTCCCCGGTGAAGATGTAGCCTGCACCGCCCATATCAGCAGCTAGTTGGTAAACCTCATCAAATGGCTGATCCAGAATTGTTTTAATCACTTCCTGGTCTCGTAGGTCACCAATGATGAACTCATCAGCAGCAGTCGGAGAAAATTCCGGATATTTCAGGTCAACGCCTCTGACCCAAACCCCCTCCCCCTTCAACTTCTTCACCAAATGACTACCAATAAATCCGCCCGCTCCGCACACCAAAGCTTTCTTTACCATGGTTGGTTTATTATACTTTTTTAATCAATGGGTGCAATTCTTCAATAATTTTTCCAGCCAGAATTTTTGGAGTAAATTCTTGTTGGTACAACTGATAGGCATTTTCGGCCACTTTGCTTAATCTCTCAAGATCATCTCTTAATTCACTAATTTTATTGGCCAGCGCTTTATAATCCCCCGGTGACACAGTAAAACAAGTCTCATTTTCTGTAATAATCTCCATCACCCCCTTATTTTCCCCAGTAAGATAAGGTAATTTCATCGCCATGCTTTCAAAAACTTTATGCGGAATCGTAGTATGAACCCGCGGATGAATAGCCAACTGGCCGAGAGATAAATGGCATTCGAGCATTTTATTTCTCAAAGTTTCGATAGGTAACGTTTCGGTAATCAATTCCAAATTGGCCGGTTTAAGTCTCTTCACCATCTTTTCAATTTCACTTTTTAGAAACCCGCGTCCGATAATTCTGACTCGAATGTTTGTGGTTTCCAATTCTTTAGCGGCTAGAATCACCACATCTGCTCCGGCCTCTGGCAAAAACATGCCGCGAAACACCGCGGTAAACTGTTTTAGTTTAGGAACAGCAGGATCAAAATAAAATTGCTCGTCATCGGTGCCGACAAAATGAACGGAGATTTTATCAGGATTAATCTTAAAGATTTTAACTACCAGGTCTTTTTGAGCTTGGCACTCAAGAAAAATTTGATCCGCCAGATTAAAAGCTAGCGTGTCTATGAGCCAATATAATATAAAACTCTTGCCCCGAGAAACAACCATACTGTCATAGAATGTGGCAAGCGCGTTATATATGATTTTTTTATGCGTAAAAAGTCTGATAACGCTTACCAAGACACTGCTTGCATAACCCACCATGATCAGATCGTATTCCTTTTCACAAGCGCGAAATTCTTTGATGAGTTTTAAGTATTTGTTAAGACCCTTTCCTGTACAGGATATTTCTTTGACCGTCACCCCATTTCCCCTCAAACCTCGTAAAGTAATTTGATCCCTGGGATTATTGAGCACAAAACTTACATAGCAAATTTTCATAATTCTTTCTGTAATTTGTCCATTAATACCTTGAGGCTATGATCCTCAATTCTAAAACCATTTTTTAAATTGGGATTATGGACAATTAGTTTAGCACCACAAGCAGCGGCCTCGAAGATCGTCTTATCGTAACTTCCAGCGGGAGTCATATTTACGTAAGTCTCGTGTGATTGATACAGCTTGAGCGCCTGCTCTTGCGTGACCGCACCAACAAACTTTATCCTGTCCGAAGCCCGGCTTTGGACAAGTCTTTCGTAGTCCTTATCGCAAGACAAAGCGGAACCTGCTACAGTGGCTATAAATTTTCCATCAAGCTTATTAAACCACTCTACAAATTCAAAAACTTTTTTTACCGGCGCAATTCGACCTAAGAACAAAATTGAATTTGGTTTTTTAGGAACCGAGGGATCAGGTTTGAAGAATTCTGTATCAATGCCGACTGGCATTCTAATAGCCTTTTTGAATCGTGCAGTAAATGATTGTGGAGAAGTATAAAAAACTTTATCAGAAAGAAGCACTGCTAGACGAGTGAACAAATTTCCTTTCGCGTGATTCCTCCACAAAAATATTTTCTTGTCCCACAATTTCCAAAACTTCCATCCGAGCAACACGTATTCTTGATTCATATGAACAAAGACCGCATCATGATTTTTTCTCTCCTGCAAAATATACTTATAAAATTTGAAAAGATATTGAAACTTAGACCTTCCTGCTTCTTTGCCAAGAGATAGGACTTTGACATTTTTCGGCAAATGATGCTCGCCCATTTCAAGACAAATAACTGTCACTTTTTCAAAATTTTTTGCAAATTCCTCAATCCAACGATGAAAAAAGCCAAGGATTGGGTCATTTTTATCGACTGTCTGCGTGATAATAAGAAGTTGCATTTTATACTTTTGTAGCAATACTTTCCCAACCATCCCTTATCTTAGCCATATAATCTTCTCTAGAAAGAAGCTTTGATTCAAGAGTTTTCTGAAGATTTATTTTCAAATTCTTGCGTTCCTGATTGTTTTCGATTAAAGCTATGATTCCTTCAACAAATAACTCTGGATGATCATGAGGGTAAATATAAGCATCTTTACCATGTGCGAGTTCTATAGCGATACCCACTGGTGTGGTGATGACAGGTAGACCAGAGAGGCCGGCTTCCACAAGTGATAAACCATAACCCTCAAAAAGAGATGTTTGAATGAACGCGTCGGCAGTTTTATAAAAAGAAGCAAGATCATTTTGCCAACCGGCAAATGCAACCGCATCTTCAAGTTTTAATCTTTTGACCAGCGTCTTAAGCCGATTTTCTTCCGAGCCAGAGCCCACTATCACAAGCCCAATATCTGGGAATTTTTCTCGCACACGTGCAAGTATCTTAATGACTAACGAAAGATTCTTCTCTGGCGCCAGACGCGAAACAGCGAGAAGAATAAAGCGCCAAGGATAGCGAGTATGAAGATTAGAAGTGACATGACTATTTTCTATTTTTTCTCTGTCGACATATATAGGTAGGACAGAAATTTCAGCTTCTAGCTTTAAGCTTTTAGCTTTTAGCTTAAGACTCTCAGATACAACCCTGATGCCATCAGCTTTCGCAAGAACCGTTCTTGCGAAAAACTGGCGCACTCTATTTTGAAACCCTGTAAAATATGGGGAGAACGGGTCGGTGTGAAGTTGGACTTCAAGCGGTATCTTCCATTTATTTTTGATTTTCATTCCAGCCCAACCACTTTCAATATCTTGTACAGTAATTACAGCTTCTCCTCTTATAAATTTATTATCAAACATAATTTGATTACCAAGATAAATAGCGTCGAGAGGTCTTAGAATACTTATTAGTGAATTTGTCGGATAAAGCCAAATATTTTTTGATATCTTTTTTTTCTTAAGACTACTACTGTAATTACACATATGTATGATATGGAGTTCATCAACCATGGCACCATATTCTGCGATACGCATTAACACAGCGCTTCCAGCTTCAAATAGTTTCTGATCCGAACCTATACTTAATACTTTAATTGACATAATGATAGAAATTCTTTAGCCAAAGTTTGCCAAGAATGTGATAAGCTCAAAGACTCGAGTCCTGTTTTATGTCTCTTATAGTTTTCTATATCCAACATTTCTAAAATGGCCTGTTTTAATGCTTTTTTATCAAATGGATTGATAAAAATGCCACCAATACTGCATATTTCCTTGAGACCAGTTTCGCTTGTCACGATAAATGGTTTATTGAATGAGATTGCTTCCAGAATAAAATTTGGGCACACTTCTGAAAATGACGGGAGAACGACCGCATAACAATTTTTTATCTTTTCTTGTAATTGAGCGTGAGACAATCCGAAAACGATTTCTATTTTAAATTCTTCTGACAATTCTTTAAGTAAATCGATATTCTTCAACTTAACCTTACGTCCAGCCCATAGAAAATAATTCCCGGTCAAAATGTGACTATTCTTATCTGGAATATAATTTTTTACCACACAAGACTTTACATTCGATATATCGTATGAATTCTCCCAGATACTTCTCTGCCATTCCGTATTGAAAGCCAATTTATCTGCAAATCTAATTAGTACTTTTGTGAAATACAGAATGATTTTTTCTTTGATATTTAATTTTGGAATGTGGAAATTGAATTGTTTTAATGTAATTTTATCTCCCGTTCTTTCTACATAAGATTCCCACAGAAAATCTCCGCCAATACGTACCACAATTTTTTTATCGAAAAGTATTGTCGCCCAAACTGACGGTACTCCCACAGAGAAAGTATCGAGCGTTATGATTCTATCAGCCCAAATAACACTCGGTATAATTTTTAGGAAGAAATATATATGCCTAAGACCGATTGGCAAAATTTTTTCTACTCTGTCATAAGAAATAATCTTCACCTTATATCCTAACTCTTCGAATTCTTTGGCTAAGTTTGGAGCATACTGTGTTGGACCACCTATATCTACTCCAGAAAGTGGTGCGGTAATCAAAATACGCATATTCTCTATACTTTATCAAAAACTCGCGTTTTCATCTCGTTTGCAATTAAATTCCAATCATATCTCTCTTCCACCATTTTTTTAGCATTTTTTACAATATTTTCTCGAAGAGTATGATCTTTAACTAATCGCGACACTGCTTTAGTTATGCTCTCAGGATCATGCACATTACATACTAGACCTGTTTCACCATCAATTAAAAAATCCTTAATACCACCTACTTGCGTTGCAATTATAGGCACTCCTGCCGCCATTGCCTCTATAAATGAAATTCCCATACCCTCCGAAAGTGACGGTCTCACAAAAATATCAGAATTATGTAAATACACAGGAATTTCCTGTGGGAATACAAAACCTAGAAACTCCACCCTGTTTTCTAATTTTAAACTTTTAACTTTCAACTTCAAAACTTTTTCTAGATGACCGGTACCAAGAATTTTGAGTGACACACTTTCCGGTAGAAACTTCAAGGCATCAATAATATCTCCCACGGCATTTTTCTCTACTAATCTAGAGGTGGTGATGAGAGTGATTTTGTCTTGATTTTTTGGAAATTGGAAATTGGAAATTGGAAATTTTGTAAGATCTACCCCATTTGGAATCACCTGCACTTCCTTTTTATACCCCATTTTCATTGCCCATTCCGCAAGAAAATTAGAGATTGTCTGAACTTTATTTACACGTCTAAAGCCGTAATAAAGAAGTGGTTTGAAGAGAAGTATGCGCAACCGACC
>Ga0209541_10005315_pt1 | contig 22541 bp, 24 predicted proteins | sample RifCSPlowO2_01_FD_184027 | JGI IMG/M metagenome (GOLD analysis project Ga0209541, IMG submission 184027) | Groundwater microbial communities from Rifle, Colorado - Rifle CSP2_plank lowO2_0.1 (SPAdes) (version 2) | ecosystem: Environmental > Aquatic > Deep subsurface > Groundwater | place...
AAATATGATAACGTCTTGCCTCAAAACAATACGGCTGAAAGGGCATTGAGAAATCAGGTTGTGATGAGAAAGATATTCGGCGGATCACGCTCTCTAGAAGGAGCTCAGACTCATGCAGTTAACGCAAATATTATTGAAACTAAATTAAAAGAAAACCCCAATTTCTTTGAAGTTATGATACCATTGCTTAAAAAGAGGAGAGAAGAGGCTTTTCAGGGCGGTGAGTAGTTACTTTTTTTGGCCTTGACATATTGAGTCGTAGTGCTAAAATCAAGCCACTTCCTTAAAAACACGACAAAGAGGTAAAAATGATTAGAACCCGTCTACTCTTAACCTTGGTTGGGCTTCTATCTGCGTTTTAGTGCTTTGGTGGTTTTTACTGGGCAAATAGTTCACATTCCAACGACCTTGGGGTGGTGAGCGTGTTACTAGGACTAGGCATGATTCTAGGGCCGATTTTTTTCCTGGCTGGAACTCTAATGCTTGTCTTTTCTTTTTTCAGAGTTAGCGAAGCCAGTGATGGCAGGTTAATATATGACCCTTCGAATCTTCACTGGAGATTACTTCGAAAATACTTTGAGTTGAAAGGCAATGTATCCCTTTGCAAAGCCTACTGGCTTACAACTGGTCTGACCTTAATGTCGGCAATGATTATTTTCCTTGTCTCGACTCTTTCCTGGATATTCTGGATATTCTATCAGGGTGATGGCGGAAAATTTTTAGTATCGCTTGCTCGAATGTGGCCTTTCCTGGCATTCTTTGGTAGTTTTCTCCTTTCACACGCTCCATTTTACTTGGGACTAAGTGATAGTTTAGCCAGGAAAATTTCCATCGGGATTGTAGCGATTGCCCTTATTAGTTGGTTCGTAGTGCTACCATTCTACTTTTTTATCTCTAGAGATGGGCTAACCATGTCAGGGGCAACCTTGAAATATCTGACGGCTATCGGCCATTTCTTGTTATTAATAGTTTGTGTCTATGGTGGCTTTGGCCTGCTCTTCCTTCTTGCACAGTATTTTTCTTCCCGTTCGCCAGACAGTCTTTTGAAAAGACTATTTGCTACGATAAAAGAAAATATGTGCCCAATTTTGTATGAACATTTAAAAGCAGGCAAATAACAGCCTGCTTTTTCTTTGTCTGATAAATCAGACATTTGACATAAAAATCCAATTTCCTATACTTAAAACATGAAGAAGAAAATGACAATCGATAGTTTGGCACGGATGACGGCAGAACAATTTGCGAAAGTTGATGAGCGTTTTGACGGTGTCGATACTACATTGACTGAACTTAAAGAAGGTCAACGTAAACTCGAAGACGGTCAACACAGGCTTGAGGCTGGGCAACAGCGTATTCTCGATGTTCTCTTAGAAATTCCATCGAAGAAAGCCCTTGAACGTTTGGATGATAAAGTCCAGACATTCGATGCAAGATTAATATCAGTTGAGAAAAAAGTGAAATAATAAGTAAATACTAACTCGAAAGACATCCTAAACGGGTGTTTTTCTTTTTTATCTCTGATTTATCAGCCGTTACGCAGGTTGTAGTGGATAACCAAAACTCGATTTATGAGGGAGGGTAATGTGATAAAAAATGAGATTCGCTTCCTCGAAACGGGGACATGCACATGGTGGACAAATTTCTTGGTTTTCAAATACCAGGAGGCACAAAGGGAATTATTCATACGTTTGTATACAACTTTGTTGGTGCTGTCATAGCTGCTACTATTTGGTTTGACTGACAAATTATTAGGGAGAATCTACCGATTAGCCGTCGGCTTTTTTTTGTAATTATTTTACTATTGTATTAGAATGAATTATGAATCCCGTTAGAGATAACCCCTGCCTACCGACAGGCAGGCTAGCGGGTTTACGAACAAAGGTTATCAATTATATTAAGCTGGTAGTGTATGTCACCGCATAGTGATAGTGGGTGCTTGCACTATCTCTAACGGGATGAACTTAAAGGGATGGTTTCTATATTTTACCAATAACGAGGAGAAATCCAGGCACGAGGAGATTTTTGATATAATTTTTTTCATTGTTAATACCGTTGCTCTGGTTTTTGGCGTCACTATGTTTATTATCCATAAAGAACCTCAGTGGATTCCTGTTCTTGTTATTGAGTATACTTGGGCTCTCGACAATATGAGGCACAACCGGCCCTAATTTACGCCGTGCCCCAGAGATCAAGCTCTCCCGTAAATTAGTAAAAGCCAAGCTAAATTCTGATTTTTTGGGCGATAATTTTTGTTTTGAGAAGCGTAGAGGCAACTTGTGAGAATTTTTTTGAGTCTCCTGTCGTAAAATAAGCCGTGTGGGGCTTTTTATTTTTTGTCAGTTTATCGCCCAGAAGAAATTTTACTCTCCGTGCAATTGCTTTCCCTGAGTCGACTGTTTTTACTTTGGAAATTTTTTCTATTTCTTTTTTTAAGAATGGATAATGGGTGCATCCGAGGACTATATAGTCAGGATTATCAGACATTGCCATGGAAATATATTTCTTTATTAATAATTTAGTCTTCGTCGAATTTAATGAGCCTTCTTCGACTGTATCTTCTAGATTAGGACAACCGATATTGGCAACCTTAATTCCAGATGCAAAATCCTTAATAAGTTTTTTTAAGTAAGAACTTTCTGAAGTTGCCGGAGTTGAAATTACGGCTATGCTTTTTACTTTTGAAAGTTTGGCCGCTATCTTTATCGCTGGTACGGTTCCGACGAAAGGTATGAGAGGATGTTTTCTTCTTAGATAATCAATAGCATGACAAGTAGCAGTATTGCATGCAATAACAATAAGTTTAACCTGGCTATCTAAAAATTTACGGACAATTCTATCTGATAACTTACGGAGTTGCCCTGTTGTCTTACCTCCATAAGGAACATTCTTCTGATCCGCAATAAATATATAGTTTTCGTTGGGAAGCAGTTTTTTGATTTCTCGGAGGATGCTTAAACCGCCGACTCCTGAATCAAAAACTCCAATAGGTTCAGTATGCATAGTGTAGAGTATAGCTATAATTTGAGGCGATGGCATAATTGACAATGTTTCAAAATTATTTTATATAAATAAATATAAGTTAGCCATTATGTTTTTTAACAGGGAGGGGTAGATGTCGATAAGGTGGCTCGTCACATTAAGTTATTTGTTCACATTTTTTGTAGCTACAGCCATGGGAGCTCCTGATTATATTAATCTTTATCAAAAAGATAGACATAATAGGGGACATGATTCAACTTCTTTGGTACCCGTCTTGTCTTTTCAGGATACAGATTTACAGGATATCGGTAATGGCGTTATGGATAGTTTTCATAAGCAATATTACGAGAATGCATTCATTGTTGAGAAAGATGAGGGATTGGTTAGGGTTGAGACTGTGGGTACTAGGGTTTCAATTAGATTCAAGCCCGAACCGAATACACTCGATTTGTATAAAGTGGGCAGAGTTACTAGAGTAACTTTTGATTGTTTCAGGAATTACTTTGAACCTGAAGAGTGCGATATGAATTCCGGTTATATTCTGGCTATCGGCAATCATATAGTTGAGCCCATCAGCATAAGATTTGCATTTGAAAGGAATGATTCTATTGCCGCCGTTGTAACAGCTGGTCCGGGAGATGATATTGATTCTCTCAAGGATTTGCTGGTTCTTAGAGCAAGAAACGGAGATACGGAATTTGTTATCGGACTTAAACTGGTTAAATCCGGAAAGGAAGAAAGAATCAGAAAGCTCAAGAAAGGTGATGTAGTCAAGCTTAATTTTTATGAAAAATATCCGCGCAGAGCAAAAGTTAAGAAAACAGAATTCGAGATAGTGAAACTAGATTTTGACTACAAACGGCTTAAGTAAGCCGTTTTATTATTTTGAATAGTAGCCCCCTAGCGCTAAGGGATTTAGAAATAAAAGAATATCGCAATCATTTCAACTTGTTTTTAAATAATTTTTTATGCTATCTTGTTATAATATGAACAAGTTACTTAAAGTAGGCGTTTTAATGGGCGGGCCATCGTCGGAACACGATATCTCTTTAATGACGGGCCAGAATATAATTGAAAATTTAGATAAGTCCAAATATGAACCGGTGGCCATAAAAATTTCAAAGGAGGGCCAGTGGTTTTTAAATAATAGACTCTCAAGCGATGTTAAGGCTCTTCAAGGTTGTGATTTGGTGTTTAATGCCTTACATGGTGTATTCGGAGAAGACGGAACAATTCAAGCGATTATGGACTATCGCGGAGTAAAATATACCGGTTCTGGCGTGTGTGCTTCTGCACTTGGAATGGACAAATTAAGAAGCAGAGAAATCTTCAAGCTGTCCGGATTGAATGTTCCTAAAACCCTTAAAATTAGAAGGGGAGAATATCATCAGGCGTTATTAAATCTATTCGTAGGTAAGGTTACTAATTTTCCTGTTGTGGTCAAACCCTGTTCAGGCGGTTCATCGGTAGGAGTAAAAATAGTTAAGGAAAGAGTCATGCTCGATAAGGCACTTAAAGATGTTTTTAAAACCGATAGAAAGGCATTAATTGAAGAATTTATAGAAGGAAGAGAGCTTACTTGCGGTGTACTGGAAAATGTTAACGGCCAATCAATAAAGGCATTACCGGTAACGGAGATAATTCCTAAAAAAGGACACGTTTTTTTTGATTACAGTGCTAAGTATAAGACAGGGCATTCTGATGAAGTGACGCCTGCTTCTATCGATGATGATACTACCAAGGCTATTCAGGATATAGCCATAAAGACTCACCAGGTTTTAGGATGTGGAGGTTATTCACGTACGGATGTAATATTAAAAAATAACGGCGATATAGTCGTCTTGGAGATTAACACTCTGCCTGGTCTTACTATGGCCTCTCTACTTCCTAAAGCAGCCATTGCTTCCGGATTGACGTTTACTGAATTATTAGACACAATAATATCAAGTTCTTTGGTTTAGGGGGGTGTCTAGTGATCATATTATCTACCGTGTATAAAGGAAAGATAGTATCGGTGGCATTATCAGAGGAGACCGCAGAAAGACTTAGAAAGTTTGCAGTATCTAGGGGTAGTACTAATGGCGACTGTAGCGACGTTTTGCATAGTATCTGCGGTTGCTACGAAAAGTTAACCGAAGATTTGGTTCGTGAGCATCTCTTCTGCTCAGGATTTTAATCAGGCAATTGCCTGATTTTTGTTTAGCCGGATATAAAAACTCTGCACTTTATTCTTAATCTTTTTTGTGATAATATTATTTTATGCAAAGAAATAATATTATTGAAACTAAAGATCTGGTTGGAAGTGAAGTAAATCTCTATGGCTGGGTTCATGTCAGGCGCGATCATGGAAAAATAATTTTCATTGATTTACGTGATCGAAGCGGAATTGCACAGATAGTGTTCGGGCCATGGGCAAAAGATAGTTATGAGCTGGCTGGCCAGCTTCGTTCGGAATGGGTTATCCGAGTTAGGGGAAAAGTGAAGGTCCGTCCTGATAATATGGTAAATTCCGAGATGGAAACAGGAAAAGTTGAGATTGAGCCGATAGAATTGGAAATTATAAATAAGGCAGAAGCATTGCCATTTCCGATTGATACAGACGGGAGGGAAATAGATGAGGATATTAGAAGAAAATATCGCTATCTGGACTTGCGTCGGCCACGCCTGCTTAAAAATTTAATACTTAGACAAAAGGCCACAGTCCTAGCCAGGGAATATCTTAATAGAAATGGCTTTATTGAGATAGAGACCCCTACCCTGACTAAAACATCTCCCGAGGGAGCTCGGGATTTCTTGGTGCCATCGCGCTATCACCCCGGTAACTTCTATGCTCTTCCTCAGTCACCACAGCAGTATAAGCAGTTGTTGATGATTGCCGGCATAGAGCGTTATTATCAAATTGCTCATGCTTTTAGAGACGAGGATCTAAGGGGAGACAGGCAGTTTGAGCATACTCAGATTGATATGGAGATGTCATTTATTACCGAAAATGAAGTCCGTGATATGGTGGAAGGAATGATGATTCATATAGCTGAATCTTGTGGTAAAAAAATAACCAAAAAACCATTCCCTGTTTTTACTCACGAAGAAGCAATGAAAAAATTCGGCGCTGATAAATTTGACCTTAGAGACAATAAAGAAGATCCAAATGAATTTGCCTTTGCCTGGGTTATTGATTTTCCACTTTTTGAATGGGATGAGGAAGAAAATAACTTTACCTTTGCTCATAATCCATTTTCTGCTCCCAAGAAAGAACATGTAGAGAAACTTCTTAAAGGAGAGGATTACGGATCGTTGAGGGCTCAACAATACGACTTGGTCTGTAACGGATATGAACTTGCTTCGGGCGGGGTTAGAATATCAGATCCTTCAGTTCAGAGAAAAGTTTTTGAAATAATGGGTCTTAGTTTAGAGGAGACAGAAGAAAGATTCGGACATCTGATAAAAGCTTATGAGTTCGGTGCCCCTTTCCATGCCGGAATAGCTCCTGGATTGGACAGGTTAGTCATGCTTTTGGCAGGAGAACAGGATATTAGAGAGGTGATAGCTTTTCCGATGAGCTCTAGGGGGCAAACATCGATAATGGAAGCTCCGTCACCGGCAACGAAGAAACAGCTTAAGGAGCTTCATCTGGAAATAAATAAAAAGAAATAATAGGGTGATGAAAATTAAAATTTTTACAGCGACAATCGCTTTGGTAATTTTGACTTTGTCGAGTCTTTTTTTTATTGTAAGTAAAATTATTTTTCAACCTGAACCAGCAAATATATTTATTGCTACAGAAGATAATGAAAGTCAATCTTACGTTTATCCGATTACCGTCCCTAACTATATTCCTATCCTTAATTCATCTATCTCCAGACCGCAGATCAATGCAAGGGCTTATTTAGTTTATGATACACACTCATCCAGAATATTAATTGAGAAGAATATCAAAGAACGATTACCGATAGCATCTCTTACAAAGATTCTTAGTGCCGTTGTTGCTCTAGAAAAATTCAGTCCCGAAGATATCGTTTCTATAACCGAAGCGTCCATTAAGGTTGACGGTGAGAAGCAAGAACTTTATTTAGGTGAAAAGATAAGCTTACGTAATTTATTCAAATTGATGTTGATTGAATCATCGAATGATGCAGCCTATGCCGTTGCTAATTTTGCTAAAGAAAAAGGTATTAATTTTATTAAAGAGATGAACACTAAAGCCGGCGCTCTTGGGATGAGCAATTCTATATTTACTGATCCCGCCGGCTTAGATGATAGTGCCTATTCATCCGCTGAAGATTTGATAAGATTAGTAGAGTATTCCTTAAATTATCAGGAGATATGGAATATATCAGCTGAAAAAACAGCTATTGTAGAATCAACGGATTTAAAAATAAAACACTCTATCACTACAACAAATCGTCTTCTTGGATTTTTATCTGATATAATAGGAGGAAAGACGGGAAGGACCGACGGAGCTCTGGAATGCCTTATTCTAATCACAGCCGTACCAAATTATCCTTCAAAGATAATAAGCATCGTTCTTGGTTCTAATGACAGATTCGGCGATACCCAAAAGCTGATTGATTGGACAAGAACAGCGTACAGATGGAAATAGGTTTTAAAATTTTCAATTCTCAATTTTTAATTTTCAATAAATTTTTTAATTTCTTAATTTTTAAACGTTTTGGATATTAAGTCATTAGGACATTGATTAGAAATTTAAAATTGTAAATTGGTAATTATGGAAAATGATATTTTCACAATATTTAATATAGTCAGGATATTTACAGTTGGTGCTCTGGCTTTTTTCGTTAATTTAATAATTACTTATTTTTGGACTAAGATACTTTATAAATATTTCAAACCAGGTAAAGAAATTGAAAAATCCGATGCCCCGATATTTAATGCGCTCCATAAGAAAAAAGAGGGAACACCTACGATGGGCGGTTTGCCGATATGGATTACAGTGGCAGTTTTAACTATCTTTTTTTCAATTCTATCCAATATTGCGGACGGATTTTGGTCAAGAGTAAATTTCTTGTCCAGAGGACAGACCCTACTTCCGCTTGGATTTTTAATATTTGCAGGATTAGTTGGGATGGCTGATGATATTCTGGGAATATTTAAGAGGGGGGGCATGAGAATAGGCAGAAGGCTTTTTGTCTATCTTATGGTTGCTTCAGTCGGAGCATGGTGGTTTTATTTTAAACTTGATTGGCAAATCATCAATGTTCCTTTTCTGGGAGATTTTTCAATTGGATGGCTTTATCTTATCTATTTCATTTTTATAGTGGTTGCAACATCTTTTTCAATGAATGAGACTGACGGTCTGGATGGTTTATCTGGGGGAGTTTTTCTTACAATATTTGGAGCGCTAACTGTTGTTGCTTTTGACCAGGGGAGAATGGATTTAGCAGCCTTTCTCACTGCTATCATTGGGGCATTAGTCGGTTTTTTATGGTTCAATATTTATCCCGCAAGATTTTTCATGGGAGATACGGGAGTGATGTCTCTTGGTTTTATTGTTGGAGTTGTCGCACTTTTGACGAATACAGCTCTATTACTACCGCTTATAGCTATTATACCACTGATTGAATCTTTGTCGGTTATTATACAACTTACATCAAAAAAGCTTCGTGGTAAAAAAATATTTCCTTCAACTCCAATCCATCATACCTTTGAGGCCTTAGGCTGGCCCGAATCTCAAATCACAATGCGTTTTTGGATGGTTAGCGCTATGGGAGCAATAATCGGATTGATAATTTTTCTTGTCGATTCAAAAATCCCCCCGATATTCTAGCTTACGCTAGAATCTGTCATAATAAAATTATTAATCCAAGTCAAAACTTGGATTTTGTATTATAATGAGTGTATGGTTAAGGTAATTCTAGCTACAACTCTTATACTGCTCCTTTTCGGCCTAGTCATTTTATCATCGGCCGGTATCATTGAGGGTCAGAAGAAATTTGGCTCGTCTTATTATTATTTGACCCATCAACTGTTGTATGGGGTTCTACCGGGATTATTTTTTATGTTTGTGCTGTCTAGATTTAACTATAAAATATGGAAGAAATTATCTTTGCCAATATTATTCGGAGCGCTGGCATTGGTGATACTGGTTTTTATTCCGCCGTTTGGCCATGGATTAAAAGGAGCGGCGAGATGGGTGAATATATTTGGTTTATCATTTCAACCCTCAGAAATTTTAAAATTGTCATTAATTATCTATCTTGCAGCCTGGTTTGGTAATAGAGATGAGAGGATAAGAAATTGGTCATACGGTGCAGCTCCATTTTTTATTGTTTTAGCATTCGTCGGAGGACTTTTGGTTCTTCAGCCTGATATGGGCACATTGATTATCGTTACTCTGATTTCTTTAGCTGTTTATTTTTTTGCGGGAGCGAGACTTAAGCATCTTTTGATACTTGGCCTTATTCTGATTACTATACTTTCTGCAGCTATATATTTAGAACCTTATCGGTTTAATAGAATTAAGACATTTATAGACCCTTCATTTGAACCTTTAGGAATCTCTTATCAAGTTAATCAATCCATGATATCAATCGGATCCGGCGGAATGTTTGGCGTCGGATTCGGAAAAAGTACGCAAAAATTCGGTTTTTTACCGGAAGTGGTAAATGATTCAATCTTTGCAATTGTTGTTGAGGAGCTAGGTTTCCTTGGAGCATCCGTTCTGATGGCCTTATTCATATTTTTAATATTTATTATGATTATCACCGCAAATCGTGTAAACGATAAATTCGGAAAGTTAATTGTTCTGGGCATGGCTACATGGATAGCCAGCCAAGCATTTATAAATATTGCTGCCGTCTCTGGACTGGCACCTCTTACCGGAATTCCTCTGCCATTTGTAAGTTATGGGGGTACGGCCATAATAGCTTTGCTTGCAGGGATGGGAATAGTGCTGAATATTTCTAAGCATGCCTGATTGTCTAAATATAAAATATTCACTATTATTAGTACATGCCTTCTAGATTCTCAACACTTAAAATCTCACGGAGCGGATTAAAGCTATTTCTCGAATGTCCGAGATGCTTTTGGCTGGATTTGCATCATAAAATAAAAAGACCGCCCAGCTTTCCGTATACTCTAGCATCTGCAGTTGATTATTTAGTAAAACTTGAGTTTGATAAGTTTCGTAAAAAAGGAGAGCTACCCCCGGTTTTAAAAAATGCCGGAATTAAGGACGCAAAATTATTTAATGGTGACGAGCTTCCCGATTGGAGAAATAACTTTAAGGGAATATCTTATTACGACGAATCGCAGAACGCTATATTGTATGGCGCTGTTGATGATATTCTTGAATATTCTGACGGATCATTGGCGGTTATCGATTATAAATCATCTGGCTCAAGGGAGATAACAATTTATGACGACTATCAAAAACAGATGGATACATATAATTATATTCTTCAGCAACTAGGGCATCAGACATATCCGGAAGCGTACTTTGTTTTTTATCAGGTAATAAAGGAGGGTGAAAAGGGTTTTAAGAATGCTCTAAAATTTAAAGAAGAGGTTAGGCCAGTTAAGGTTAACATGGATTGGGTTGGTCCGGCTTTTGAACAGGCAGTTGAAACTTCACGCTCAGAGTCGGTTCCTGAATCTCGCGGGAAGAATGGTCTGCCTGCGCAGGCAGGCTACTGTGATCATTGCCATTATGTTGCAATGGCAAGCAAGCATTCAGTCAGTGAAGATATAAATATCTAGCTTTAAATACAAAAAACGCTCTTGCCAGAGCGATTTTTTTAGTGTATATTATATTTGCGCCTGAACTATCGGCCTAAGGAGGCAGAAATGCGCAAGTCAGTTCTTTTAAGCTTACTGCTATGCTTTTTTATGACATCAATTTCTATGCCTGTTTTTTCACAGGACAGGCAGGGGCGACGACGTCAACCGCCTCAAGGTGAACGTGAGAGAGGTAGGGGCGAGCGTGATCGAGGTCGAGGTCAAGGCCAAGCCAGAGAACGAGATCGTGGACGGCGTGAACCCGAAGCTCAAGGACAAGGCCGTCAACGCCAACGCGAGCATGAAGCACAGGGTCGCGGGCAGGAGAGACGTCAGCAACCATCCCAAAGCGATCGACGAGCTCAGCGAAGACCCAATCGTGATTATCGCAGGGCAATGCCCCGACCTCCACAGAGATATGAACGTGGGAGGTCAAGCTATTATCAAAGATACTATCACGGAAGAAACTGGTATGCTCAACCTCCAAGAATCACTTATTGGTATGAACATTATCCCCGCGGTGGATATCGAAGATATGATTGCCGGCCGGGTTATGTTATTTTTGTTGGTTTTGATTATTATGGCAGACCTCTTTTCAGGGTTTTTAAAGGATATTGCCATATCTCTTGGCATCGTCATTATGATGATCATTATTTCTGGTATGGTTATTAGCATAAAGTCCTCGAGCGAGGACTTTTTTATTCAATCAACATTGCTACTGCTATAACCGTTGTCCAAAGGCTGTCTTTATTGCCGATTGCCGATTGGGTAATGTTAGTTGTTCTAATGATCTGCCCCGATGCTTTATAAAGCTGTTCCCTCTCGTCCCAAGACGTATCGGGATTAAATTCAATTCCCAGCGTTGTCGCCAACATTGTTGCGGCAAGATCTTCCGCATATTCTCCAGCCTTTTCATCCGTTTCTCCGTATGGATGATGCTCGGAAAGGTAACCGTACTGATTTGGATCATTAGGAACAGCTACGCCGATAGAAGCCGAAATAAGTCGGTTAGGCTCATTGGTCGCATTGCGGGCAATAACGGCCGGCACTACTGACCCGGCTGGAACAAGTTTAACTCCTTCTTCTCGCGAAACCCTCTTTACATTTGGAGGATAGATACTCGAAACAGATACTAGGTTATATTGAGCAATCCCGGCCGAGCGTAAAGCTAGCTCAAAAGATGTCAGATATTCTTTGTGGCTTCCTACGCCTTTCGTAAAAAATATTTTAGTAGGTAACATGCATACGTAATTTCTAATTTTTAATTTCTAATTGTTTAGCATAAGAAAGAAAGTAAAAAAGAGAAATATTTTTAACAGTTTTAATTATATGCTTAAACAAAAATTATGAAATAATTTTTGTTGATAATTGCCGATCCCTATAATTAGGTTGAGGATGTCAGCGATTGTTTTAAATGTTCTCCATGGTATAATTTTATTATGAGTAAACAACTAAAACTAACAGCTGAACATTTCTATAAATTTTTTCAATGTCCGCATTGGATCTGGTATGACATCTATGGAGAAGCTACAAACAAAAAAGTTATACCGCCGGTAATGGATATGATATATAAGGGGAAAACCGCCGGAACAGTTGAAAGCCTCAAAGAGCACAAAAAATTTGAAGAAATAAAACCGGAGATGTATCGCGATATTGAAGAAGCTTTTCTTTCCACTCTTGAGATGATGAAGCAAGGAAAGAATATCTATCATGGTGCTTTGATGTTTGAAGATTGGGCCGGAATTCCAGATCTTCTTGAAGCTCGTCCGGGTAAATCAGAGTTTGGCGATTGGCATTATGTTGTCTATGACATTCAAAGTTCGCTGGATTTAAGCGATGAATATAAGTTTCAACTTGTATTTTACAGCTTAATTCTCGAGAGACTTCAGGGAATAAGGCCGAAGGAGGCATATGTTATGGATCCTCAAGGCAATGAGAGGTCTTTTAAAGTGGATGATTTTGTTGATCAGTTTCATCTCAACCGTGAATTAATAGAAAAGATACTGGAGGGAGAGAAACCTGCTCCTTTTCTTAAGTCTAGCTGTAAGAGAACTCCTTGGTATTCTCTTTGTCTTTCAGAAACTCAGGGTTGTAATGATGTTTCGCTAGTTTATAAAATAAGTCAGGCCGACCAGCGGCGATTATATAGTATTGGGATTAGAACCGTAGATGATATAGCTACGGCCGATGTTAATGATTTGCAATCAAAACTTGAGGATTGGCCATTTGATAAAATAGTCCGTTATGTTAATCAGGCGAAAGTTTTGTCTTCTAATGAGCCTATGGTATTAAGAAAAAATATTTTTCCGGAAGTTGAGCATGAAATATATTTCGATATTGAGTCAGACCCTACGAGGAATATCGATTATCTTTTAGGTTACCTGATCAAGACGAAAGGTGATGTAAAATATGATTATTTTTTAGCTAATGATAAAAGTGGGGAACAGAAAATGTGGAAAAGATTCCTCGATTTTCTAGCGGGTCTCGATAATTTTGTTATTTATCATTATGCATATTATGAAAGACAGGTTTTTGAACGTCTAGCTCTGCGTTATGGTGCCCCCGCCGTTCTAGTGGATAAATTCAGAGATAATACTATTGATATACACGCCCGACTTGTTGATTCGGCAATTCTGCCTCTATATTTTTATAGCTTAAAAGATGTGGCCGGATATCTGGGCTACAAGTGGGATGATCCTAATGCTGGCGGTGCAGAATCGGTTGTTTGGTATAATGACTGGCTCGATAAAAAAGACCTGCCCGACCGGCAGGCGGGCGATGCGATTATGAAAAGGATACTTAAGTATAACGAGGACGATGTTCGTGCTACGCTATTTATAAAGGAATGGCTAGATACTCAAAAACCCACAAAGAGGCGAGAAAAGCTTGATGATTTAGTAATAAAGTAATTCTATGTAATAGCATTGTTTTATAATTTGTAATATGTTTTAATTTCCAAAGTGATTTTAAGAATAATATCGGATAATCTTGGTACTAATATTTAATTTAAATGAGTAACTTACATTACATACTCATAATAGTTGTTGCATCTTTGCTATTATTTGCTTTTGTTTGGCCCCAGGCCGTAAATAAGGGGGTAGATATAACTAATTTACAGCTTTCAAGGCTAACGGAATTCAAACTACAGCATATTCCTACCAAACCATTTGTTCTCGGATTGGATCTTTTGGGCGGCGCTCATCTTCTATATGAAGCTGACCTGTCAAAAATTGATTCTGCAGAAAGAACTAACGCGATGGAGGGCGTAAGAGATGTTATTGAGAGAAGAGTTAATTTTTTCGGAGTTTCTGAGCCGATTGTTTTAGTCAGCGGCGGAGATAGACTTATAATTGAGCTGGCGGGTATAAAGGATGTTAATCAGGCAATAAAAATGATAGGAGAAACCCCATTTCTTGAATTTAAAGAACAGGCGCCCAATGCGGGTGAGATTATAGATGAATACAATAAAAAGAAAGAGGCGGGGATATTAACTGAATTGGATGCATTTTTACTTCAGGACCAAATATTTATAAGTACCGGTTTAAACGGTAAACATCTGACGAAAGCGCAGGTCGTATTTGATCCACAATCAGGCATACCTCAAATTAGCCTTGATTTAAATGATGAAGGTGCTCAGTTATTTGCTGAAATAACAAAGAAAAATTTAGGAAAACCAGTCGCTATATTTCTTGACGGAATACCAATAAGTACACCCACCGTACAGAGTGAGATTACGGATGGCAATGCCGTTATAACTGGAAAGTTTACACCTCAAGAAGCTAAATTACTTGCGACACGGCTTAACTCGGGAGCACTGCCCGTACCGATTAGGCTGATATCCCAAAAAACCGTAGGTGCTTCACTTGGTGCTGAATCTTTATCAAAAAGTCTCAGGGCCGGAATATTTGGTTTAATATCTGTTTCATTATTTATGATTGTCTTTTACCGTTTACCCGGATTGGTTTCTGTTATTGCTTTAATCGTCTATGTATTAATAGTGCTTTCTGTCTATAAATTTCTTCCCGTGACTCTTACACTTGCCGGTATAGCAGGATTTATTCTTTCTTTGGGTATTGCAGTAGATGCTAATGTATTAATATTTGCCCGATTAAAAGAGGAACTCGCAAGAGGCAAAACAATTGATTCATCTTTGAAGGAAGGTTTTTCAAGGGCGTGGCTTTCAATAAGAGATAGTCATGTTACGACTCTTATCGGTGCGCTTATTTTATACTTATTCACAACTTCTATTATTAAAGGGTTTGCGCTCACGCTTGGAATTGGAGTTTTGACAAGTTTATTAACTGCCATAGGTATAACCAGGATATTCTTGCGTCAGTTTACGGGAAAATGGTTTGAAAATAAAAAATGGTTGTTTAGATAACATGAATAAAATTTATACAATAATTTTTGCCATATCGGTTGCTTTGACCATAGGAGCAGTCGTTGCCTTTGCAATTTTCGGATTAAAACTCGGGGTAGATTTTAAAGGAGGTAGTATTATGGAAATTAGTTTTTCCGGAGAGAGGCCATTATCTGCAGATATTCGCGGTTTACTTAAAGAGAGTCTGCCGGAACATGAGTTTAGTTTTAATGAAGTTGGGAATAGTGGTTTAGTCATAAGATCAGGAGAGCTCCCCGAGGAAAATCATCAAAAAATACTCGAGATAATCAAAGGAAAATATACTGGACAAACTGTTGAAGAAAATAGTTTTGATTCTATCGGTCCTGTAATCGGTCAGGAATTAAAGAATAAGAGTATAAAGGCAATTGTTATTGTGCTCCTTGCAGTTATAATTTACATTGCCTTTGTATTCAGGAAAATGACCGTAGTGCTATCACCCTGGGCAATGGGTGCGGCTGCCATAACTGCATTATTCCATGATATAATAATACCCATTGGAATATTCTCTATTCTTGGGCATTACCTAAACGTAGAAATCAGTGCCGTGTTTGTGGCTGCAATTTTAACAATTCTTGGATATTCCGTTTCGGATACAGTGGTCATATTTGACAGGATAAGAGAAAATGTTATAAAAAATAAGATGAGAGAGGATTTTGGCGAGGTTGTGCATATTAGTATCATGCAGACATTAACAAGGTCATTGAATACTACCTTTACAACCCTTATCTCGTTGATTGCAATTTATCTGTTTGGTGGTGATAGTTTGAAATATTTTGCCCTGGCTTTGATTATAGGTATTTTCCTTGGAGCATATTCTTCAATATTCGTAGCTTCACCGCTTTTAGTATGGTCATCCGGTTGGTTGAACAAGAAGCAAAAATCAGGCAAGAAGAATTGACTTAAATTTCGCAAACTGTTTTAATATGGATATTAGATTAGATAGGTAAAGGTAGTATATTTGACACTAAATTCATTAATTGATTTAATATATCTAGAATTATTAAGGGTAAAATCCTAGGTATTACAGGCTGTAAGCAGATTATTGACCTAACCCTTGATTATTATTCTAATAGGTATAGCATGGAGACATAATATACTTATCTGAAGCTAAAGTATTGACTTATTTTAATAATAATGCTATTGTATATATCGAGATATAAAGCTCGATTGGGGGGCAATCGCATTAATAAACATATATGGCCAGCGCAAATACCGTCATTACAAAAACCGTTAGTTTCCTAGTTAAGAACCTTTCTCAAAGAAATAGGGATATTATATCCCGTCGTTTTGGTTTAAAGACAGGAAAGAAAGAAACGCTGGAATCAATTGGAAAAAGCTACGGTATTACAAGGGAAAGAGTGAGGCAAATAGAGGAGTTTTCACTTGCACAGCTTGCCAAAACCAGTGCTTCTTCAGAAGATATCAATAAATATATTACAACTGCTAAAGAGATACTTAACGGTAATGGCGGTGTGATGAGGGAGGCTGAGCTTTTTAAGGCTTTCAGCGGAAGCGAGAAGGACAATGTTATCAATGCATCTCTGGTCTTCGTTCTGACCCTTGCTAAGGAGCCTGTTAGATTTAATGAAAACGATTCTTTTCACTCTTTTTGGGCAGTTGACGGACAAATTGCCGAATCATTCCGAAACGGAGCTTTATCATTAGTGAAAGCTTTTGAAGTAAACGGAAAAGCTGTACCACAGGTTGAGCTAACTTCGTTTGTTGAAGGAAATGGAACGACACATGTTAAGGAATTACCGGTTTTAATGACCATCAGTAAAGATCTTGGTGTGAATGTTTTTGGTGAAATTGGATTGGTGAGCTGGCCGGATATAAAACCAAAAGGTGTGAGAGATAAGGCATATTTAGTGTTAAAGAAGGAAAAAACTCCTAAGCATTTTTCCGAAATATCAAAACTAATCAATGCAACCGGTTTCTCGTCTAAAAAAGCAAACACCCAAACCGTTCATAATGAACTTATCAAAGATTCAAGATTTGTATTGGTTGGGAGGGGATTATATGGATTATCCGAGTGGGGATATAAGGCAGGTACGGTAAAAGATGTTCTTGTCGATATAATCAGGAGTTCGTCCAAACCTGTTACTAAAACCGATTTAGTTGCAAAGGTTCTTAATACAAGAATGGTAAAAGAAAACACAATATTGCTAAATCTTCAGGATTCTAAAGTTTTTTCAAAACGGGAAGATGGAACCTACGCATTACGCAAGGCGTAATGTTGTAATTTTCAATTTTCAATTTTCAATTTTCAATACTTTTTGATTATTGTCATTTGATTTTTGAGCGGAAATCAGTTGAGCCAGTTTCTTTTAATTTTTGACGTTTTCGATATATTCTTATATGTTATTCTCTCATTATGGTGGGTTTGGTTACCCGTTTTTTTATACTCATTTTCGTATTTTGTAATAACCAGCTACACTAATCTTAAGTACCGTCTATCTCTGGAATGGGTTTTACTTGAATTAAAAATACCTAAGGAACCCAATAAAAGTCCCAAAGCGATGGAGCAGGTATTTGCCGGCCTTCACGGTGTTTATACAACCTCGGTAAAGTGGCATGAATATTTTTTTAAGGGTAGAATGCTCGATTGGTTCTCTCTCGAAATTTCCGGTTATGCCGGAGAAACTCATTTTTATATCAGGACCCAGTCTAAATATAAGAATCTTGTTGAGTCACAAATATATGCTCAATATCCTGAAGCTGAAGTGGCCGAAGTTCCCGATTATGTTAATCGTCTTCCGATGTATCTTCCAGATGAAAGATATGACCTTTGGGGGACAGACTTAATCTTAAACAAAGAGGATGCTTATCCGATAAGAACTTATCCGGATTTTGAAGAGAAATCAACTCGACCCGATGATGTTAAAAGAATAGATCCATTGGCGTCACTATCTGAATTATTCAGCACTCTTCATCCTGATGAACAAATATGGATACAAATAATTGCAACTCCCGTCAGTGATGGATGGGTTAAAAGAGGTCAAGTGGTAGTGGATAGGCTTATGGGTAAAGAAACGCCGTCTACCAGTAATAATTTTTTATCGGATGCAGTATTTGCTATTGATAAAGCCATAAGCGGTATAGGATCCGCAACTGATCAACCTGAGAAGAAAGAAGAAAAAAAACACGAACAATCAACTCCGGGAAAACAGGATGCAATTAAAGCGATAGAAAAGAGTTTTGATAAATTAGGTTATGAATGCGGTATTAGATTTATATATATAGGACCAAGGGCTGAATTTCACCAGGCTCATGTCGCAGGAGTAATGGGTTCTTTCAAACAGTTTTCTTCACAAAATCTCAATGGTTTCAAAGTTAATTTAAAAACCCTAACCTTTGCAAAGGGATTGTTTAAGAAATCCAAGCTTTTAATGAGAAAAAAATCTATATATCAGGCATTTAAAGAAAGGAAGGTTATGCTGTTTAAATATGTCTTAAATACAGAAGAGCTTGCAACAATATTTCACTTCCCGGATACAGGCGTAAAATCACCATTATTGCCTAGGGTGGATGTGAAGAAAGGGGAACCACCAGTAGGATTACCATTATCTTGAAATTATAAATTGCGAATTACGAATAGCGAATCCGTAAGAATTCGTAATCCGTAATACGTAATACGCTATGGTCTTTAATAAAGACAATCAGCTGGTTACATTGGGTGAAACAAATTTCCGAAATCAGAGATGGCGTTTTGGTATTAAGCAGGATGACAGGCGTCGACATATGTACGTTGTCGGTTCAACCGGAATGGGTAAATCAGAATTTCTTAAGAATATGGCCATTCAGGATATTGAGGCCGGACGAGGTGTTGCTTTTATTGATCCTCACGGCGATTCGGCAAATGATTTACTTGATTTTGTACCTAAGGAAAGGATGGGCGATGTTATTTATTTTGATCCGGGAGATTTAAGTTTTCCGATTGCCTTCAATGTGATGGATAAAGTCGATTTTGAATTCAGGCATCTAGTCGCATCGGGATTATTAGCCGTATTTAAGAAAATTTGGCCAGATGTATGGTCTCCCAGAATGGAATATATCCTTAACAATACTATTCTGGCGTTACTTGAATTTCCGGAAGCTACTCTTTTAAGCATTAATAAAATGTTAGCTAGTAAGGAGTACCGAAAGAAGGTAATTGAATATATAAAAGATCCTATCGTAAAAGCTTTTTGGACACAGGAATTTGCTGGATATACAGAAAGATACACGCAGGAGGCAGTACCTGCTATTCAGAACAAAATCGGTCAATTTATATCTAATAATCTAATCCGTAACATTATCGGGCAACCTAACTCGACTCTTGATATTCGAAAAATAATGGATAGCGGAAAGATTCTGCTTGTGAATATATCGCGGGGGAAAATAGGTGAAGATGCATCGCGCCTACTCGGTTCCCTTATTGTAAATAGAATACAACTTGCTGCTATGTCGCGAGTGGATATTCCGGAACCTGAAAGAAAGGATTACTACTTATACGTTGATGAGTTTCAGCATTTTGCTACGGAATCTTTTGCTAATATTCTGTCAGAGGCAAGAAAGTATCATTTAAATCTTATTATGGCACATCAATACATTAAGCAAATGGAAGAGGAGGTAATGGATGCCGTATTCGGTAATGTCGGCACCATAGTATCATTTAGGGTGGGGGCTGAAGATGCCGAATATCTGGAAAAATGGTTTACCCCTGATTTTTTAATGAATGACATTGTAAATTTGGGTAAATATAATGTATATCTGAAACTCATGATAGACGGTATTTCTTCAAAGGGTTTTTCTGCCGCAACAATACCTCCTTTTACAAAACTCGAAAGAAGTTTTCGAGAGGAGATAGTCAATGCATCGCGTAAAGTTTATGCTACTCCGCGTGAAATAGTTGAGAAAAATATCGCCGATTGGGCGGGAATAACTTCGGACATTCCACAGCCGAAACAACAGGATAATTACAACAATAGACAATCTAACTCTTATCGTCAGTCTTCAGGGCCGGCACCTAAAAGAGAAGGCCCACTCCCTCAACAACCACAATCTGTCTTGCCTACTTTTCAACCACCAATTCAACGGCAAATGCCATCAATTCAGAATCAAGATAAGCCATTAAAAGTTGAAAGAGACAAAACTTATGAAGAAAAATCGATTGAACCGAAAAAACCAGAAGTTATTACTTCGGAGCCGATAAAAACCGAAATTAAAGAAACTAAAATTCAAAGCGAACCGATGAGGGTCTCCCATCCGGTTTTACGCGATAACAGGCATAATCAAAATGAGAATCGCCATCCAATACGGCCCGAAAATGCACAAGAAAGAGCTCAATTTAGGCCTAAACAGCAATATGGGGATAGACCCCAAGAAAGGCAGTTTACGCCTCAGCAGAGGCCATTTCAACGCGAACAGAGGCCATTTCAGCGGCAGGATAATCCGAGCCAATATCCACAGCCTAGGTCGTATCAGCAGAATAACAAGTCATATGAATCTGAACAGCTAAAATCACTAACTCCACAGGAATTCAAGGCAGCGAAAGATCTAGCAAACGAAGGTTTATCGTTAGATCAGGTCCTAAAAGCTGGACCCGTTAACTTTCATGGGAAAAAAATTGAAGAGAGAAAAGAAAGACCTAAGGTTGAAGTTAATACCGACGAGTTAAAGAAAGTTCTGGAAGAGGCCATGGGGAAAAAGGAGTAGAACGCTTTCTTGATTTTTGTTTTGAAATATATTAGAATATCTCAAGTTCATTCATAGATTGGAGAGTTAGATGGACTATTACGGGGTTCTTGAAGTAATAAGCTATTATCGGAAATATCTCAAGGATAATAATGTAGGAAAAATGAACTTTCCCCATAATCTATATGTGGGATTGAGATTACAAATCCTTGCTCATTGTAACGGAATGCTAGATAAGATGGATGGATTTATTCTAGCAAATAAAATGGACAAAACATTCAGATGGTTAGGATTTATTCAGGGTTGCCTTTGGGCGACAGGTTGTTTTACACTTGAGCAACTAAGGAACCACAATCGTCCAAAAGAAGACAGGTGATTCGGAAGAATAATGGTTACTATCCCCATGCTCAACGAGCAGTGGGTTTTTTATTTTAAGAATAATTGTTGATTTTATGATTTAGATACTATGCTATAATTGAGGGATGGATCCCGTTAGAGATAACCCTGACGGGTTTGCAAATAAAGGTTACAAATTAAACTAAGTGATAGTGTATGCCACCGCACGGTGGTGATGGGTGCTTGCACTATCTCTAACGGGATGGATAAACTATTAGAGATATTGAGATCTATAGGAGTTAATTTCGAAGCTCTTCCAAGTGTTTCAAACATCGGACCGGGATGGCTCTTTGGCTCCCTTGGAGCAGTAGCACTATCTATATTTGGAATAAGCCTAGGGAGAACCAAAGCCGTTGTATCTCTTCTAAGTTTATACGTTGCTTTCGCATTTGTCGGATTGTTTCCATATTTTAACACAATAGAGTCTGTTGCTAACTTACCGGTAGATAAATACTGGATTAGAATGGGATTTTTTATAATTTCATATGCAATAACTTTTATAATTTTCAATTTATCCTTTTTGCGTAAAAGATTATCATCGGTAGATTTCAATTTAATAAGCATATTAATCCTAAGCGTCTTACAGCTTGGTTTGGCAATTAGTATAATAGCCTCTTTCCTGCCAGAAGAAATTGCCAGAAAATTGTTTTCCGATTTTTATGTTTATTTTGCCAACTCAAAAGCCCTATTCTTCTGGGCAATTTCCCCGTTGCCGGTATTGCCGTTCCTAAAAGGAAACTAACTTTTTATCTGCGCGCAGACAAAAAGTTAGTTATGCACAGTTTTATTTGTCCCATATTTTCCGTTGTGGGATAATACTTGATTAAACTCGTAATTATACGGGTGGGTCGAAAAAAATATTTATTGACTTGCGGGCTTCATAAAATGAATAATGCTAAGTGTCCAAAGTGCGATGATTTGATAACCAACGTGCATTATGAGTCTCACAATCCTAACTCGGTCAGTGGTTACAGAGGTTCGGGCTCATTTACTGCCGTAGCATTTCCTTGTGGTCACGCTATTAGTGCCGTTCCTGTTACTTGGGAAGCAAGGCTTGAGGAGCTTGATAAGACCGGAAGAGAGGTAAATCAGAAGCTAGACCAACTTTACAAGGAAATATCAAAACTCACCGACATTGTTAGGGCATTAACTTCAAGAATTTAATTTTACATATATTTACAAATATTTATGTTTGGATTGTTTAGCGCTTCTGGAAAGCGTTTTTTTATTGTTTGTCTAAGAGTGAAACGATTGATTACAAACAATAATTCCGCTTTAATTTTGCCGTTATTATAAAAAAGAAAGAAATACATGTGTCCAAGAGCAAAACCAAATTAAGATAATAATTGGCATA